>JAEEGF011285893.1_pt1 | contig 41366 bp, 28 predicted proteins | sample 9134171 | NCBI WGS metagenome assembly JAEEGF01 (sample SAMN16246542, study PRJNA631951) | gut metagenome | biome: gut microbiome; feature: rumen; material: AP-attached | host: Bos | place: Iran: Karaj | collected 2018-10 | reverse complement strand
CTCATACATGAAGGCCTGGCAGAAACGCATGATTTCAGCGTCGCTCTTTCCAACGGGGTCGAAGTCAGAACCACCCTTACCACCGCCGAGAGGCAGCATGGTGAGGCTGTTCTTGAAAATCTGCTCGAAACCGAGGAACTTCAGCATGGAGACGTTCACAGCCTTGTGGAAGCGGAGACCACCTTTGTAGGCACCGAGGGCGGCGTTGAACTGCACACGGTAGCCGAGGTTGGTGCAAACCTCACCCTTATCGTTGACCCAGGTCACGCGGAAGGTGAAGATACGGTCGGGCTCGACAATGCGCTCAACAATCTTGTTGGCCTCGAACTCGGGGTGTTTGTTGTATTCTTCCTCAATGGTCTCAAGAACCTCGCGAACAGCCTGCAAGTACTCGTTTTCGCCCGGATGTTTGGCTTCCAGGTTAGCCATAATTTCGTTTACTTTCATGGTATTGAATAATTTATATTAAACAATGAGTTATTATTTGTGACAACAAATGTACAACCTTTTTTTGATTAAAAAAAATTTTTTTTATATTATGTATCATATTTATCTGCACTCCACTGTATTACAGATAAATAAAAAATATGTTAATTCGGTGTGGCAACATCTTTGCCACACCAAACTGATTATTCGGCTAAAAGAAGAAACTAATAGACCTATAAATAACAGGTTGTGACGAAGTTCGCCAAACGGGGACGCACATAGTCGCGTTCCTCGATATGCGACATGTGGGCCACATTGTCGAGCAGCAAAATCTCGGCATGGCGGGCCATCATTGCCTGCGCCAATGCCACCTCGAGCGAAATACGGGGGTCGTTTTTACCATAAATAAAAAGGGTGGGCACTTCGAGCCGCTGTAGGACATGCAGTCGCGAAGGCCGTTCTGCCATACCGCGCTGGGCCGCAATGATACTCTCGGCCTTGGTCTCCAGACACTGATCCTGGATGTCCTTAATCTCCTGATTCATCACCTCGCGCTTAGACACATCGAACAATGAGGGGATGAAACTGACAATGTAGCTGGCACGATTCTGGCACACTTGGTCGCAAGTCACCATACGCCTCTCCACCACAGCCTCACTGTCGGGAAGGGCGTGGGAATGCAGTAACCCAAGCCCTCTTAGCCTATGAGGGAAGAGGTCGGCAAAGGCAAGGGCAACATAGCCGCCCATCGAGTGGCCTACCATCACACACTGCTCCACATGGGCATCGTCGAGCACCGCTTTGACGGCTCGGGCCATGAAATCCATCGAATGCACTTCGTAGAAACATTCGCTGTAGCCATGCCCGGGCAGGTCAATGGTGATGACATGCATGGAACGCATGAAAGAAAGGACATACGAACTCCATATATCAAGATTCTGAAGATAGCCGTGAAGCAGTACTAACGTCTGTTCATGCTCTCTTCCCTCATCGCGATAATGCAATGTATGTTCCTCAAATACTATAGTCTTATGCTGTTCCATTGCCTATTAAATGTTACAACTATCAAATGGCAAAATTACACTTTTTTTTCGAACTATCAATTATTTTTCTAAAAAAATGCAAAAACAACTTCCATTTTTAAAGAAAACGCACTGCTACAGGGATTGGTGAGAGGCCTTTCTTATAGGCCATATTGCCATAGGCTGAAAGATGAATACGGTCAGCACCGATACCACAACCCACCAAGAAGTTTCGTATAGCCGTAGCACGCTTGAGCGACAAATCATAGGCTCTATCGTCGTCTGTCCCTTTGGCGTGTACTAGCAGTTCTATCTGGCATTTGGAGTGTTGCTGAACGAATTGTGCAAGTGCTTTCAACTCCAGTTTGGCAAGCGGCAACAGTTGGGCGGTATTGTCGCGAAACTCCGTCAACGGAAGTGGTACTGGCTCTTTAAGTTGTTCCAGTGTATAACCTTCCAAAGTGGCCTTGTCCGACCCGCCATCCTCAATTATGAGCGTGGGAATATAGACCCAGTCCGCCTCGGCAATCAAGGCATACGACATACCACAATAAAGCGGGAAGGACTGAAGGGAGTCTATTTGGTCTTCGTTTAAACGAAGAATAACACCTTGCTGTCTCGGTTCAACCAATCTGACATTACGCAACACATCGAGATTGTCCGACATATCGACTGCCACTTGATGCCGACAGTCAGTGGTGTCGTGGTCTGTAGCAAAACTACGAAATGCGTTGACACTTCTCGGACTAGTGCCCGACAGGTAATAAATGCGACCTTCACCCTGTGCGAAACTGAGCGACCCCTCATCGAAAGCTCCATTCACCCCACGTCCCATATTGACGGGCTTAGACCAATGCGTCCAATCCAAGAGGTCGGTACGGGTCACACGATAGATATCGCCATAGCCCAATCCGCCAGCATCGGTGACGTAATAGAGCGTGCGCATGTTGCGGCTGAGTATGGGGCTATGCTCACAATAGGGTGTGTTGATCCCAACACCAAGGTTGATTGCCTCCCATCGGTGTGGACCAGCAAAAGGAATAAAATAGATGTCGAATGCCGGAGCGTGATCGCCATGATAGTAACTGCCCGAGTGCTGGACATTCATTCCTCCTGGGCGGTCGGACACCAACAGCATTCCCGAATAGTCCTCCAGAATAAATGCATCCTGCTCTATACTGGGTGTGTTGATAGGTGACTCAAAGTGTTCGAGTATCCGCCAAAGGCTGTCAGACACTATCTCCGCCGACCAGATGTCTCCTTCAATGCCCAGTAGCGCTTTTCGTCCTTCATCGTAGAAACTATAGGGCACAGCAGGTGTGTCGCAACCTTCAATGCGCACATCGCCCACACGCTGCCACTTAGCATGCTTGCCTATCCCGATCCGTCGGGCATAGCCGATGGCCGAATTGCTGTCTACCGTGTAGGAAAAGTAAACCGTGCCATCTGTAGGATGGGCCACAAGGTGTGTAATATCTTTAAGTGCCATCTCCAACCGTGCAGCTTTCGCACCGTTGTCTGACAGCAAGACGGCCAGTTCCGCATATTCAGCATTGCTGACATCCTCAAAACAGAGGTCAAATTTCTGCATACGACTACGTGCCGCTGCCCATTCCTTGTGTGCTATCTGATGTTGCAAAATGCGTTGCAGTGCCACAAATGCCACCTTGCGGCCCATAAGCAGACGGATATTGGTCTCCATCTGGTCATAATCAGCCTCCTGATAAGGCTGCGTGAGGTCTACCGAGTCAATAATTTTGGCCCGTGCCAAGTCGGAGCTCCAAGCCATCTTATACGGATAGTCGGGATGCGCCGCCGCAAACGAGCGTATGGGCTCCCCGTTGCCCTCCTCGGCATACCATTCGTAACAATGCCTGTACACGTCGGAATATTGTTCGTCGAGGGGAAACTGCGACAGGTATACTTGCTTGGCATGCTGGTTTCGCTCCTGCACCACCATATTGCGCAACCGCGCCAATGCCGAGTCGGCCATGGGGTCGTCGCTGTGATTTTTGGCATATTCCGCCAGCTCCTCGGGGGTAGTCAGCCTCCTAAAATCGTCCCTACGCAACTGATGCAGCCTGTCCAACGCATCCATATAATAGTCGCCACGGGGGTAGCGGTCCAAATAGTGCGAGAAAGCCTCCTCACTGCCCACACGACAGGCTTCCATATAGGCTATACGGCTCTTCTGCCTCATGGCCGCTTGCTGGATTACAGCGTTGGCGGGGAATGCTGCCACCGCAAAATCCACCGCAGCCTCACTGTCAAACCGCGACATGTACCTCGGTGCCAACCGCGCCAATTCCGCCTCGGCGGCCTCGGCCTCGGCCGTATTGGGATGTGTCAGGATGAAGGCGACATAACCCTCTATCGTGTTTTCGTTCTTGACCTGCTCGTATGCAACCGACAGACTCTTGGCCTGCAACCGTTTCACTATCTCGGCATTGTTGGGAAATGCCTCAACGAATGCCGACACCTCCGCCTCGTCCATCTGCGGCACATGCGAGCGCACATATAGCACCGCCTGCGCCTCTATGTCTTTCCGTTTCTGCCGTATGACAGGGATGGTGATACCTTTGCGGATGAGCTTCTGCACGTCGCGATAGCGTTTCTTGTCCTGCACCCATGCCGTATACAGCACTTCGCTGCGCTCGGCATATCCCGCGGCAAGCGTGAGACTGGTGTACGGATTGTCCGTTTGCGAATAGAATGTCGCCAACTCCATCAGGTTCGCCACGTTGTCGGGATTCTTTGCATACTCCTTGCTCAACTGGATATATTGGTCGCGATAGACCGACAGCACCGAGTCCGTCTGTCCCATCGCCACCTCGGCAACGAGCACCGCCAACAGCAAAAACGCCACTCTCTTCATAGGACTAGAATGTCAAGCTTTTCAATATGGCGATAAATTCTTTCTCCATCTGCTTGTAGGTGTCCTTGGTGGTCTCCAGCCGGAACTCCACCACCGTGTTCTGCACCTTGAAATAGACCATCCTAAACTGGTAGTCCTTCTTATCCCGCACATTAGTGTATGCACCCACATAGCCCATGCCGCCCGACTTGGGCAGCCCCAGACCTTCCGTATAGTCGGTCAGCGACTGGTAAGGCTCCTTGCTGTAGCGGTCGAAAACAAAGTCGAAGATGGGCGCGGTAAAATTCTTCCGCACATAGATGCGCAAAAACGGCAGCGTCGTGTCGCCCTTGGCTGCCACCACCTTGTCTGAGTAATAATAGAGATAGCGCTGTGTGTTAGCATCCACCCGCTCGGTGTTCAGATATTTCCACTTGCTCGGGAAGGTGAACTTCACCTTAGTGCCAGGAATGGAGACTTGCGCCTGTGCCGAGCCGCCAAGCATCAATACCAAAAAAACTAAGGCCACTAGCCCACGCAGGCCACCCTTACTGTAAGATTTGGAGCTAAAACTGTTTTTCATATTATAATCACTTGTTTAATATTTGGTTATAAAAACTCATCAACTTATGTGTCAGCTGTTCTTTACTGTACTGCTCGGCTATGAGAGCAGCGGCGTTGCGACCTATTTGTCGACGGAACTCCGGGTCGTCCACACACCGTTGCAGCTGTTCCACAAACCGTTCCGGCGTATCAGCAATCAGCACATCCTTGCCGTCAGTGCAGCCGATGCCCTCCGCGCCTATGCTGGTAGTCACCACCGCCTTGCCAACCGACATCGCCTCTATTATCTTCACCCGTATGCCGCTGCCGCTCAGCAGTGGCACCACGTTAATCTGTTTGCTGGCAATGAAGTAGGCCGCGTCAGGCACCTCGCCCAGCACCTTCACCCCCTCAGTCTCAAGCTGGAGCAGTTCGTCGGGCATCTTGCGGCCCGCCAGATACAGCGTCAGCTGCGGCATACGCTCATGCACCTTGGGCCATACCTGTTTGAGAAACCACTTCACCCCCTCCAAATTGGGCATCCAGTCCATCGACCCGATGTGGAACATCGAATTGGGTTCCTCCCCCACCTGTATATCCGACTCCGGCACAATGCCAAACGGCATCGACAGCATCGGTCGGCGACATCCCATTTCGCGCAGTTGCCGCGCGTCGTTCTCCGTGATGCTCACCACGCCGTCGTAGTCGTTCAGATGCTCCCGCTCGTAGGCCGCCAACGTCAGCGACAGATGCTTCAGATACCACCTCTTCAGCGGGTTGCGCTCGCTCTGCGCCACCCGTCGCCATATCGTATGCTCCACATTGTGCGCCCTCAGTATCACCTTCGCGCTGCTATGCTCGCGGACAACAGGCACGTAGGGGGTCATAAAGATACTTTCCACATGCACCACGTCAAACTCCTCCTCATCCAGCACCTGCGCCAATTTGCTGGCAAATGCCTTGCTGATAAAACGCTTCACATGGTACGACTCGCCACACAGCACCGCCACCCCCGCATCCAACGGATGGATGCCCAGGTCGATATGCACCGCCTCAAAACGGGTGGCCTTGCGATAGGCCTCCGTCATCCTCCCCTCATTAGCGTGGCATCCGTCAGGCCGAGGCTTGTCATCCAGCACCGGATGCTTGTCGCTGCACAGCGACAGCACCCTCACCTCGCACCCAGCCTCCAGCAGCCCCTGCGTGACGCTGTTCATCGCCAAGGTACCACCGTCGACAGGCGGATAAGGCGGTTTGTTGCAAAGCTGTAAGACCTTCATCTTTCCCCAATTGCTTGATTGTTTGATTGTGCTATTGCTTAAACCCATTCAAGCGTTCACACATTCAATCAATCTTATTCTTCCACCGGCAGAGCCTTGAAACCCTTGCCCATAATCTCCGAACTCTCAATCACGTTCACGAAAGCCGTTGGGTCGAGGCGCCGCAGGTTGGCGCGCAGCTTCACAAAGTCGGCACGCTCCATCGTCACATAAATCATCTTACGCTCGGTGCCATTGTACAGGCCTTCGCCCGTGATGCAGGTGCCACCGCGGTGCATCTCGTTGAGGATATAGTCCTTCACCTCCTCCAGATGGTCGGTGACGATAAACGCCGTCTTGTAGCTCTTCGTGCCGTCCACCACCAGGTCGATAACCTTGCTCTCCACATAGATGAGGATGATGGAATAGATAGGCAGACGGATGTCGCCAACGGCAATCAGCGTAGTCAGCGTGATGCAGCTGTCCACAATCAGCACCAGCGTACCCAGCGAAATCTTCGTGTACTTATGCAGAATCATCGAGATAATGTCGCTGCCGCCCGACGTGGCTCCGCTGCGGAATATCATGCCGATAGCCACACCGTAGATAAGGCCCGCCACAATGGTGTTCAAAAAATAGTCAGGCACAAACCAGCCTCCTTCGTTGGTTATCTGCACCATCGACAAGCCTTCTATCGGCTGCGCCACAATGGGACCGTCGTGTATCACGGGGTTGTAGCCCCACACATTCTCAAACAGCAAGGTAAACAGGAAGATCAAAATGGTCGAAATCACCGTCTTCACACCAAACTTAGGTCCCAATATCAGCGTGCCGATAATCAGCAGCGGAATATCCATGCAGATAGCATAGTAGGCGATTCTCCACGGCCACAAGGTGTTCAACACGTTCGACAGACCATACGTGCCGCCAGGTGCCATAATATAGGGGTTCACAAACATCACGTCGCCCGCCGCAAACAGCGCGCTACCCAATACCAACAGCAGATAAGCTGTAAACTGCTGCTTAAAATCCTTTTTCTCCATTTATTAAACCTTCTTTTTTATACATTGATTTGTCTAAAAACACATTGCGCCATTTCTCCGCGCAATCTTAAAAGTACAAAAGTACGAAAATATTTTCATTTACCACAAAAATGAATTCAAACGCCCAAGGCAAACACATCAAAGGGAACTTCTATAAATTGTCTCGAAAAGACGCGACATTGAGAACTGTTGGCAAAAAATCAGTCATACTTTATACTAGAGCGTTTTTATTATTCAATTTTGTTCAATTTCTCGCCGTCAGGCGACAAAAATAGAACCTACCTTATTGGAGAAAAATGTGCAAAATCCCCTAATTTTATTTGGCAATCTTGTATAAAATCCCCAAATTTTCACCCACAAATTGTACTAGTCTAATCCTGCCCCCTATTTGTCCGCTTCTGCCCCGAAGAGCCATAGGCGGGTTCTATATCACCTCATCGACATCATCTCCTACCGCTACCCTCGCTAGTCCTTAGCGAAGTACACTCCCGCTCCATAAAGGGGCACATTGGTCATTCTTTCTTGTTCGCGGTAACCGCTCATAGAGAAACGCACACCATGCATCTCTGCATTACTCTGAAGGACAGTTTTTAGCGATTTTGACTGTAGATTCTCCTCTGCCTTCACCTCAATTGGAACAATCTGTGTTCCTTGTTGGATAACGAAATCAATCTCCAAATCACTTGTTTCTCTGCTATAATAAAACAACGACTGGTTTATGCTTGCCTCCAATTGGGTACAGACATAGTTCTCCGTGAACATTCCCTTGCCTTCCCCCATGTTGTTTGGCATCAGAAGTGTGGCGGCAGGGGTGTTTGACAAGGCACCTAATAGTCCTACGTCAAGCAGATACAACTTGAAAGCAACAAAATCCTCATATATCTTTAATGGCATGGAGGGTTTTGAAACCCTCGCCACTCGATGAACCAACCCGGCATCAATCAACCATTGTATGGCCAACTCAAAATCTTTTGCGCGACCGCCTTCTCGCACCACACTATAGATAAATTTCTTATTTTCCTTTGACAACTGCGACGGCAGCGAGTTCCAAACCTGTTCTATACGCTTCATCTCCCGTGGGGTATTATGTTTTGACATATCTTGAGAGTATGCAATCAAAATATTATTTTGTACCTCTCGAACAGCATTAGCATCGTTCGAATCAATGAACTTCTGCACCGCACTTGGCATTCCTCCCACGAAATAATATTCTCGCAACAACTGGATTAGCGTAGAATGAATCCCCTGAAGCACGTACCAATCTCTTTTGAGCAAGATATCAGCCATCATATCATATCCTTTGGCTCTCAAAAACTCATCGAAGGTCATGGGAAACATCCTAATCATATCCACCTTACCCACAGGGAACGATTCTCCATGACGCATAGCTATCCCAAGGAGTGAACCTGCCACACAAACATGGTATTCTGGCGCATTTTCGCAGAAATACTTTAGCGACGCAAGCCCTCGTTGAAGTTCCTGTATTTCGTCAAGAATAATCAATGTCTCTCCCGGAACAATTTTCTCTTGGGTAATAGCACCAATGTTAAGTATTATTCTCGCCATGTCATAGCCCTCAGCAAACAAGTCCCTTACCCTTACATCGTTGTCACAATTGATATACGCAACATTTTTATAACACGTCTCACCAAAATGTTTCAAGATATACGTCTTCCCCACCTGACGAGCTCCCAACAGAATCAACGGCTTTCTATCTAAAGAATTCTTCCACCTAATCAATTCATTTATAACATTTCTATACATATTTCACATAATATTTCAAGATGCAAATATACAAAAATAATAGCGACTTTTGAAGAAATATTACATTTTTTCTAGCCACTTTTGATAAAATACTACATTTTTTCCAGCCACTTTTATCAATGCAATGACTTTCCCTGAAATTGGTTGACAGATTTGGGATGGTTAAACTGAATTGGTTTACATTGTATAGTTCATATCCCTAATCTGGTTTACACCATCACTGTTCCGGTTTACACCTTGCGGCTCCTATGCCTGTTCTAGTTTACAATTTCCCTGCATTGCTTGACACCCGTTTTCATTACTGGGGACAATCCAGAGTGACTTCTCTTTTGGCGGTGCAAAGATACGCAAACTTTTTCATTCAGGTACTTGTCGAGCCGCCCACACAGCACTACCGCGCTGCTGATGTGGCACTTGCACACTATATCTGATGCCGGACATCCCCGCTCGTGGTACTCTCGTGCTATCGCGATTTTGTCCGTTTCGTCGAATACATACTTGTCTGTTTCGTCCTCTTTCCATTCGTACTCGTCGAGGTCTGGGTTGTACACCCTCGTCGTTCTTGTCTTTTTCTTCATTTTCACTTTCGGTATTGCTCCCAAAAGTGTCAACTTTTTTCAGGTTAAGACATAACTTTGCCTTTAAACAACTGTTCTTTAATATCTTTCTGAAGTATTCTTTGTATCATAATACTATTTTTACAATGCAAAGATACAACTTTTATAATAGAATTAAATCCACAAAAATTGCAACTTTTGTGGATTTGACTCCACGAATTTCACGACTTTTGTGGATTTGGCTTCTTCCCGTCTAGCCATCATCAACAGCCAGCCCCTCATCACCGAACCGCCACCACCCTGCGGGCGGGCGCGTCGCCGACCTTGACCAGATACACCCCCCGCAGCGGAAACATCAACCACAACATGGATTTAATGATACTTTATCAATCGCTTTTGATTAATATAAGTTAGTGCTCGCTCCCTATTCTTAATAAACTGACCAAGCAGTCCCATTTTAGAGAACAACAAGTACATGTATTTAGAAACATCATCAATAGACCTCGAATCTCCTACAATATAAAGTTCTGAGAATGTTGCCCCACCATCAGCTGAATATTCGCCACCAATATGTCTACTACCCACATCGGCTATCCTGAAAAGATATTTTGAAGGATCGTCAATCCAGGTTTCCTTCACCTCATCCGAATGTACTGCCGTTCCAACCATAATGTTAGGAACTACCATGTACGAATAAAAACTATTCTTTTCGACCCTTGAAATAAATGCCTTTATGGATTCCTGCGATACTTTAATCATGTGCTTTTTTGTCTCCTCAGGAGTATATTCCTTTATCATTGAATAGTACGCAATACATGGTATACTATTTTCAAATAGTCCAAGCATCAACTTGCAATTGTTCTCCAAATCCTCGTAACTAGTAATCAGATCGATAATGAAAATCGTTTTATATTTGAAAGAGACATTTTTTCTTGGTTTAAGGAAACATGATAATTCCGACAGTTTACAACATGAGAATTCCCCTCCAGCAAGTAACGACTTGATATAGGCATAATGGTAGTCATATACTCCTTGCCCCCACCCATGTGTAGAATTATTTACTACGACCACAAGGGGCTTTTCCTCTTGAATGCTTGTTAATGCCCCCAAGATATTATAAATACCATCATACACCTCATTAACAAAAGACCTCTCCTTACGTCGAAATAATCTTATACCATTGTAGTTCTCAACAAATCTAGCATCCTGCTGATTGAGTAGATGTGGCGAATACTCCTTAACAAATCCTTGCCAAATACGGAATGAGCCAGTCTCATAACCCCCATATTTCGCAGGCCTATTATAGCCTATATCATAAAAGAACCGCCCATCATTTGGCCTCATCTGCTTTATAAGCCCCCAAAAGTTGGAAGAAAAAGAGCCTTGCTCTTTCTCCCATTCCACAAATTCATTATTACGGATGATTCGTTTCTGATATTGTTCAATCATTATCTTATCTCGAACAATATCAGAATCAGAAATTTTCGTTTTCCTTGTTGAGGTATATGCTTCTATTCCCAAATCATTTTCTCTTTTGATAAATGATGCCTCACTAATTATTTTTTGACTAAGTATCCAACTACTCTCACTCTCGGACACAAGTCTTTTTACATCATCAAATGACAATTTGTCAATCAACCCCATTCTTGCTATTTTGACAGCAGGTTTTTTCAAACTTATTTTATTTTCTACTATATACTCATCAAAAGCATAAGGGTATTTGCCTGCTATTTCTTTAGATTTTTCCACCTTTGTTTTCCATGAGTCCCAATCCTTGCTAGGAAATGACAATATTATTCTCATGTCATGTAGATTGACACTTTCCCCACATTTGATTTGCTTTTGAAGAAGGACTTCAACTTGTTTCGGATAATTCTTAATAATATCTCTCACCATTATCCGCCTCCTACATCCTTGGAGGAAAATAGTAACAATAGCTACTATGAATAATATCAAGACAATAATGATCATATTGCTGAATTCTTCATTAATTAGGATTTGGCTTATTTTGGACGGCCAATTTTAGGAATGATTTGAATTACAAATCGTTTATTATTATTCTCATTTGTTGTATCCCTATTGTTACCATTAAAACCGCTGCCAGCAATTATTACTTCTGTGTTATACTTCCTAAAATCATGTTTTCCTTTAATCCTCCACCGATTGTATAACGCAAGAGCTCTATCATAGCTCAGCCTATACATTTTTATATGGTCTGGATCAAAAGTTTTGTCTCTTAACATGTCCCAATGAATAGCGGCATTACCTTCTATGACCATTTGATAGTGAAATTGATTCTTCCCATTCAACTTTTGCAGCAACAACTCCAAATCATTGCCTACAGAATCCACCCTCCCCCAATATTCATCCTTGATTACAGTATCATTGGGCTTAAATATTTCAATACCAACAAAATCTTTGGCATAAAACATTTTCTTTTCCTCACTATACTCAAGCGTAGAGTTTCGACTCAATTCTGCAAATAGCGAATCAAGTTGAAGTATTCTCTCCAATTGCTCTTTCTCAGCATTCGCACCAGCAAGAGCTTCTGTCAGTTCCTTATTGGCTGCTCCAACTTTTATTAGACAAATGATAAACAGAACCAGCATTACGAAAAACAGACTGGTCATTAAATCAGAATAGCTTGTCCAAAAGGAGTCTTTCTGTTTGTTATTCTTCATTGTAGTTTATTTCTTTAGTGCTTTGACTGCCAAAGTCATTTCCCGTACAGCAACAAGCAAATCTTTATTAAGTTCTACCGCATTCTTCTGAGTAGAAATTTGTGTGCCTTTTAGCGAAGCAATCTCTTGCTTTAAATCTCTATAGCATTCGGCTTGTACATCTGCATATTCAACAAGTTTTTCAAATAGATTTTTCATGTCCGAAATAGAGTCAAAATAGTGCTTATTACTATTAACAAATGCTTGGATGTACTCTGAAGATGCCTTGAGTTGTTGATTTAGTTCAGTTGATACCACAGCTGCATCTTCTGACAATTCGTCATAATGTTTTCTCCACATTTCACGAGCCTCATTTCCTGTGGGGAAGTGCGTTTCAATAGCCGTCTTAAACTGATTTTGTAGTTCTTCAGCTGCTCCTTGGTTTTTAACAACAACCTTTAACGAAGATGTAAAGTCATCGAATTTTTGAACAATATCATCTATCCTTTTCACCGACTCATCCACCCTTCCCATCGTATTGTTCAAACCCTCTTGGTAGGAACGGAATATACCTAATGATTCCGTCACATTTTTTATTTCTTTAAGTGCGCGAGCCATCTCAACAGATACCTGTGTTTGATTCATCTTGTTCACTTCAACAAGAAGAAGGTGCTGTTCTTTAATATTGTCATTGAGTAATTCTACCGAGTTCGCGTAATCATCAAGGTTATGCCCAAATTTACCTATAAATTCACCCAACACACCTCTTAGCGAGTTGAGACTTGCCGCCATACTGTTAGACAATGTCGGCATAAGTTCTCTTCTAAGGAAATCAAAATAGCTGTTTTTATTTCGGTCGCTTATACCCAGTGCCTTTTTATATTTGACCGCTGAATTGTATATCATTAAAGAAAGACCTATAAGACTTGCTAGCATAGCCATCATAACGCCTATAAGCAAAATCTTCAAAGGACTCATTCCTCCTTCTGTGTCAAACAGGCCATTAATATTGGTGACAATACCTAGCAACCCAACCACAATACCGACAAAAGTTCCAGCCAACCCAAGATAAAGGGGAGTATTGATTGAATTTGTGATTTGAGAGTTTAAAGTATCCACCTTTCTTTCACACACATCTTGGAGAATTGAAAATTCTGCCGATGTCCCGACATTTTTACACAAATAAGTATTTGTTTCAACTATCACCTCAGAGAAAGAAGGATGCCCGCTTCCCCGATACTGAATTAGATCTACATCATGATAGTCATTCGTATTGTCCAAAGCACTATCTTCTTCATCTTGATGCCTCGGTTTCGGATTCTGTACAAAATTTATAAGTTTCTGTTTCGAAATAAGAATCTCCTCAGTAATGGACGACTGGAATACAGACAAATCCGAAGAGTCGGGAAAGAAATCCCCCAAGTCTTCAATGAGCTTCTTCGTTTGTCGAAAAGCACGCACCTGAAGAATTACGACAGCCAATACAATTAATGCTGCGATTGTTAATTGAGTTATTTCGTTTACATTCAATTGAGCGATTTCATCTACATTCATAATTCAAAATAGTTTTTGTTGCTTATTTATTGTTATTGTTTTCTTCTTTCTTTTCTTCTTATCCTCTATTTCTTTTATAGATAGCGGGGTGTAAACCTCATCAAGTTTAGGGTAGTTCCCTTCTATATATAGTTTTACTAATCCAGCGTGTGACAATGGTTTTGATATATCACAAAAGTCAATATTTGTATTATAATCAAGGAATACTATATCGTGACTCTGCGCCCGGGCGGCAATTCTGCATACAATATCATGAACACGAGGAACATTATCTAGAACCCATTTATATGTAGGAAGATATATTTGCATTCTTGCATCAAAATAGTTGAGCAAGATTGTACTATTGATACCCCGCTGATGGCCTAACGGTTTTCCATACTTTCGCACAGTCCTCTTCAATCCTGTCATTGTGTCGTTTTTGAATGTTGCATAATCTACTCCACAAGATTCAAAAACCTTCAATCCCTGCCATACTGCTTCAACACAAGTTGCGTAATAACCTTCTGAGAAAGGAATAGGTATATTACCATGAGGATAGAAAGGACTCAACAACTGAGCATATCTCATTGTTGAAGTTGAAGTGATATCCAGTATGTCTGCATCAGGATACTGAGCTTTTATCCTCTCTATCTTTCTTTTTTTATTCTCTACGTAAATCATATCTTTATCAAAAATACATCTTCTCAGGTTGATCTATATTAACAATATATTCTATTGGAAGGTAGTCTTTTACCATACATTCTGCTTGATGATATTTGAAAATAGAATCAGTTCGACTCACATAATTTGCTTTTGTTGCAGATATGTCAACCTTTTGAAGATCTTCTAGTTCTCCCCCATGATGATGTAGGTTATCTGTGGCATTCATATCTGAGAATAGCGTGTCTTTAAATGCAGCAACATCAATTTTGATTTTGAGAAGAACCAATTGGACACCATCACGTTTAGCTTTGTTGTACGCCATGGGATGGTCACTACAGAAACTTAATCTGACATAATCCTCTAATGAATATCTCATATCAAGAGACCTAGACGAATTATCACCGCCTGGACTTGGAATATTAATTCCATTTTTTTCGCAGTAATTCCAAGAATAGAGTCCCTGATACCTTTTTATCGAATTAATATTATTAATATCTGTAAAGTGATAGAAACATCTAACATTATTGACGTTCAGATAATTAATATAAGCGTGGTAATTTTCTTTCTTTTGAGTTACAATCCTGTTTAATTCTTCTATCCTACTTGCTTGTACCCTTGCTTCTCTCAGAATCCTCTCTTCGTATGCACGTGCAGCCGTTTCTTTCTCTCTTTGCCGTTGTTCCTCCTCTTCCTTGATACGTTTTTGCCTCTCACGCTCTGCTTCTTCTGCCGCTTTTCTCCGAGCTTCTTCTACACGAATTCTTTCCAGCTCTCTTTCTCTTAGAACTACTTTAAGTTGCTGAATGCGATTTCTTAGGGCTTCGAATGTTTCGTTTAAGTCAAATGAATCAAGTTTTTCTAGTAGCAAAACATTTGAATACAATGCCTTTTCTGCTAAAACAACTGACTCATTTTCAATTAGCTTTTTTGTTTTGTCGAAATTAGCCTCAACTGTAGCATGCATCTTCCGCCGACGTTCCTCTTCTTCTTTCTGTCGTTTCTCCTTGAGAAAACTCATAGAGTCCACCTTAATAGACAAATACGGAACGAACGGTTCTATATTGTGAGCCGCTTTAGTTACCTCCCCGACTCTAAACGTAGGTAAATCTACATCTGGAGATGCCTTTTTCAATTCATATCCGAGCGTATTCGATAGTTTTTGAAGTTCAACAATTCGATGTTCAATTTTGAGTTCCTCATTCCTATCTGAACTTATCAACTTTCGTATAAAACGGATAATACCCATATTGCCATACTATTCTTTTTTCTAAAAGAAATCATGGCGGTGATTCCCTGAACGCCATAGTAAGTGCAGTATCAGCTGAAAAGGTATATAAAAAAGAAGCGCGGGAATCTGCCACTTTGCTTATCCCGCCGCTGAGGCTCTCGCATTGCCCTTACTACAGAATAAGCAATGCCGAAGCCCACGCGTAATGGATATAGTATTATCACTATATACCAAACATGGACGTAGTACATTGCGTTATTGCGGTAGTAATTTGAATTTGCGAGATTCAGCGGCCGCAGATAAAACGCCGTTACAACGTCTTTCTTATATGTCCTGCCGTGTCCTGCGGGGGTGGCTTTCGGCCATCTCCCGCCCGCTTGGCCCGTCGCTCTCGTCGGGCTTCGGCGGTGCGGAAACGACGGTGCAAATATACGCATTTTTTTCTGATATTCTTGCCTCTTCACGAAAAATTATCTATAGAATGCTTATTATCACAAATTTACATTATTCTAATTCACAGACAATTCGTGTCCATTTCGCGACGATTTGTGCTTTTCCTAGCCAAAAAAGAGGTTTATCCTTCTACTCACCGATATTTGATGGGTTCTATTTTTTATCGCCTGACGGCGAGAAATTGAACAAAATTGTAAATAAACATTTTCGCTCTAGTACATAGTCTGACTGATTTTTGGCAATTCTTATCATTGTCGCGTCTCTTCGAGACGCAGTTTCGTTACGTTTTGACTCTCACCGCACTGCGCATTTTTGAGGTATTGCTCCCTTTGGTCGCGACACCGTACAAAACTGCTTGTACGGTGTTATTAATGGTCACACCTCTTCGAGGTGATTTATAGAAGTTCCATTTATGTAATGATTAAAAAATAAGGTGTAACGATAATGGGGAGTTAAAGTGGACAATACCTTTTGCGACAACGTTGTACACAATTGTTTTGTCCATTTTAACTCCCATTTTTACTCCTTATTGCTGTATGTTATTTTTTTACTTTTACTTAATGGCGGCATCCTGTGGCTGTGAGGAGACATTGGTCTTCCCCCTACGTGGCTCCCGAGAGCAGTCCATTTTTCAAGAATACAACAAGGGTTGTTCATCGCTATAGGAGCCTTAAAGGGTCTGCCAATCGGTAAAAATCGGTAGAATTCGGTAGGAATCCGTACGGATGCGTAGAAATCGGTACATGGCAGAAAAAATAATAGTATGGCACGAAAAAAAGCCCGGTGTCGTGAAGACATCGGGCTCAATGAACAAATGAATACGGATTGACCCTGGGCGGGGCCAACCTGAGATGAAAAAGATTTTAGAATGAGTAGCGGCAGTGCAGCAACAGGTTCCAAGTGGAGAGGAAGTTGCTGTAGTTATGCCAGTTGGGTTCGTTGAAGGTGTAGCTGCCGTTCTTGTACTGCAGGATGGTCTCGCTGCTGAGCTGCTTGTAGCAGCCCCACTCGCTGTTGATGAGGTTGGCGACGTTGTTGACATCGGCACCGATCTGGAGGGTGGTCTTGCGGCCGCCTACGTTGAAGTAGAACTCCTGGTCGATACGGAAGTTGATGCGGTTGGTCCAGGGGCAGAGGGCGCCGTTGCGGAGGCTGTATTCGCCACGATGTGCGCTGAGGTACTTGTCGCCAGCGATGAAGGCCTCGTAGGCGTCGCGGTTGGCATTGTCGGCAAAGGGCATGGCGGCGAGTTCTTCCTCAGTGGGGATATAGATGAGCTGGGCGGTGCTGATGCCGGTGTTCTGGTCGGTGGTCATCAGGTAGGAGTGACGGGCCTGGTTGTAGCTGCCCACATAGCCGATATTGGAGCCTTCGTAGAAGAGGCCGAGCTTGGTGGCGGTGTAGGGGCCTTCGTAGATGCTATAGCCGACACTGGCAATGAGACGGTTGGGGGTGACATAGTAGGAGTAGCCGAGTTCGGGGCTGTTGTCGCCGTTGCGACGATAGAGCTGGGCGATGTTGTAGACCTGGTCGCCGGCACCGTCGGTGACGGACATGCTGAAGCTGTGGGTGTAGGCAGCCATGAGGTCGAGGCCCCATGCGAAGTTCTTGCTCAGCTGTGCGGTGACGGAGAGGTACTGGCCGTGGAGGTCGTTGGCGTTGAAGAGATAGTAGCCGCTCATCTTACCGCCGGCGTTGTTGCGGATGTTCTCGCTGACGTAGGTGTGGCGTGCTTCGGGCTCGCCGGGGAGGGTCACATCGTCGCCATACTTGTAGCCGAGGGTGGTGGCTACGACTTCGTTGAAGTTGTAGGAGTAGATGCCTTCGAGGGTTCCCTTGATGCCGAAGGGGAGCTTGGCATCGATGGCAGCGGAGGTCTTCCAGCTGGTGGGCATGCGGAGGTCCTTAGCCAGGATGGTGGTGGCGGTGGGAGCTGCGAGGTCCTGCTGGTGGAAGGGGTTGCCTTCGTAGATGCTGTTGATGATGTCGGTGCGGTTGGCAGCGAAGGGGTACACCTGCTGGCCGGTCTGGAGGTTGGCGATGTACTGGTACTGGAGCACGTTGGCGTTGCCAGCGGCACTGACGAGCCAGACGTTGGGGATGCGGCCGGTGAAGAGGCCGGTACCGCCGCGGACGACGAGCTTACGATCCTTGGTCACGTCCCAGTTGAAGCCGATACGGGGCGAGAGGTTGACGCGGAGGCCGGGGAGGTCGTCGGTGCTGAGGCCGGCGAAGGAGCTGTTGGGGTTGGCAGCGGCGATGTCGGCGAAGTCCTTGTTGAAGTTGTTGTTGCCGTGGAAGCTGACCATGGGCATTTCAATACGCAGACCGGCGGTGAGCTTAAAGTATTTGCTGAACTCCATCTCGTCCTGTGCGTAGAGGGAGGCCTGGTTGAAGTCGATGGTGGGATAGACGGTGGCGGTGGGGTCGTCGAGGTTGGCGTGGGTGATCATCATCGAGAGGGGCAGGCCGCCATTCTTGAAGGTCTCCCAGGAGTCGAAGATGTACCAGCCGGCACCGCCCTGCATGAAGCCGTTGACGGCAGTGTTGGTCTCATACTGCGCACCGGCGATGATGTTGTGGATGCCGGTGGTGTAGGTGACCTCGTCGGTGAAGTTGTAGGTGTTGACGCGACGGGTGTTCATGTAGGTGAAGGGGTCGATACCGAAGGTGGTGTAGAAGGCATATTGGGTCTCGCCGTTGGCGTCCTTGTAGGGCTCGAGGATGTCGACCGTGGGGAAGAGGTTGCCGTCGTAGGAACGGGGTTCGTTCTGGTAGGACCAAGTGGCACGGAGGGTGTTGGTACCCTTGCCGCCGAAGATACGGCTGTTCAATTCAGCTGCCAAGGAGGTGAAGTTCTGCTCCTGGTAGTAGCGGGCCGACTTGAAGTAGAGCGAGTATTCGGACTGACGGCCCTGACTGTTGCGGTTGAAGGTGTAGTCGGTGCCATTGATGTTGACGGTGGTGTTGGTGCCGCCGATGGGGCTCATGGAAGAGGAGGGCTGATTAGAGGTGTAGGAGTGGGTGTGGCTGAAACGGAGGTTGAAGTTGTTGTTGGCGTTGATGTTCCAGTCTAAACGAGCCAACACCTTATAGTCGGGGGTGCTGAGGGAGTAGTCCTGATAGGGACCCGGATCGTAGCCATACTTTTCCTTAAGGAATGAGGCAATTTCATCCATACGTGCCTCGGTGGGACGGTTGAAGGTGGTGCTGCCACCCCAATCGTCGGCCTCGCTGGCGCGGGCACGGCGGGTGGAGCCGGGCACATTGTCCATGGTGTATTCGGCATTGACGAAGAAGAAGAGCTTGTCCTTGATGATGGGGCCGCTGAGGGTGACACCCGTGATATTGTTGAGGAACTCGCTGTTGGGCAGGGTGTCCTTGCCAACCACAATGCCGCGCATGGCGTCGTTGGTGAAGTAGTCGTAGACGGAGGCGTGCCAGTCGTTGCTACCGTGCTTGGTGACGACGTTGATGGCACCGCCCTGGAAGCCGCTATGACGCACATCGTAGGGGGTGAGGTTGATGGAGATCTGGTCGATAGCGTCGATGGAGATGGGGCTGCCGCCTGCGGGGAGGTTGGAGCCGATACCAAAGGCGTTGTTGAACGAGGCACCGTCGACGGTGACGGTGGAGCCACGGTAGTTGCCGCCACCGGCAGCGAAGCCGCCACCCACCACAGAGGCCTGCGGGGTGAGCTTCATGATGTCGTTCATGCTACGGCTGGTGGTGGGGATTTTCTCAATCAGACGGTTGTCGATGGTGGTGTTGGCACCGGAGTTCTGGATGTCCATGTTGCTGCTGGCGCCTTCGGCGGTGACCGTTACCGCCTCGAGGGTGGTAGAAGTAACATTGAGTTTGAAGTCGACCACAACGGTTCCGCTCAGAGGAGCATACACGTTAGTGACAGCAAAGGGCTGGTGGCCCATCATCTCGGCCTTGATGGTGTAGGGGCCGCCCGCGACAACACCGTTGATGCGGTAGGAGCCATCACGGTTGGAGAAGGCATGATAGGTGATTCCCGTGGGTTTGTAGACCGCGGTAATCATCGCATCCTGCAAATTGCCATTGGCATCGGTGACGTGACCGGCAATGGAAGCGGTTGTCGACTGGGCATAGGCCGTTGTGGAGAACAGCACGCCGAGGAGGACAACAAGCAAACTTTTAATTGTCTTACTCATGATTGAATTGTTTTGATTGATATTAAGGATTAATTAACATTTATTCTTTCTTGAGACTATGATCCTATCTTTTATTTGTCTCAGGGAATTTTTCCTCCTTGAAGCACACAGCAAATAGAACCGCAACCAGCAGCGCGTAGGCGGCAAAGATATACCATGCCGTACTCCAGCTAGGTTCGGCCGCATAAACCACATAGTGGTTGACCACTTTACCTGCCGCCCAGGTGCCGAGGGTGGCCCCCAGACCGTTGGTCATCAGCATGAAGAGCCCTTGTGCCGACGAACGGATGTCGTCGGATGTGGCATACTCCACATACAGCGAACCGGAGATATTGAAGAAGTCAAAGGCCACGCCATAGACAATGCAGCTGAGTATCAGCATCCACACGCCACTGCCCGTATCACCCGCACCGAACAGACCGAACCTTAACACCCACGCCACCATCGAGATAAGCATCACTTTCTTGATGCCAAACTTGCGCAGGAACAAGGGGATAAGCAGAATGCAGAGGGTCTCGGACAGCTGGCTCAACGATATAAGCGCGTTTGCATTGTGAGCCCCCCAGGTGTCGGCAAATTCAGCCACATCCTTAAAATGGGTGATGTAGGAATTGGCATAGCCGTTAGTAATCTGCAACGACGCACCCAGGAACATGGAGAAGAGGAAGAAGATGGCGAACTTGGGTTCTTTGAACAGGCGGAAAGCACTCAGGCCTGACGCTTCGGCAAATGAGCGCGAGGGCTTCTCCTTCCCTAGACAGGGACAAGGCGTAAGAGTAAGTGCGTAGACACTGAGCAACAGGCTCAACGCACCCGACAGCAGAAACTGCTCGTGGGAATGCTGAAACTGCACCCCTTGCCCATTCTTGATAAAGTTCACCGCCAGCATACAGCAGATAAACCCTATTGTACCGAACACCCTAATGGGAGGGAAATGCTTGACCGAATCGAGACCAGCCACATCCAATGCCGTATATGCCACAGAGTTGGATATGGCGATTGTCGGCATGAAGAATGCCACGCTTACAGTATATAGGGCAAAGAAAGGTCCAAACTGAAGATTACCCGCATTCGTCATCGCATACACACCGGCAGCCACCATAAAGAGGCCTGCGATGCCATGACAAAGCGAAAGCACCTTTTGAGCCTGTATCCATTTGTCTGCCACAATGCCCATCAATGCCGGCATGAAAATGGACACGATGCCCTGTACGGCAAAGAAAAGCCATATCTTGTCGACAAGTCCTGCCCCATACAGGTATCCTCCCATCGAGGTGAGGTAGGCTCCCCAAATGGCAAATTCGAGGAAGTTCATTATTATCAGACGCAGCTTGATATTCATGGCAATATTACATATAAGTTCAACTAAATTAAAATGCAAAAATACGAAAATTATCTAAACAAACATAGCCCTGCGCAACAATAATAAAAAAATTAACATTTTTCGGTTGGCAAAAGCATCGGGCAAGAAATATAAAACCGTCACATTCAAAGACTAGTGGGCTACGATTCTACCCTGCGGGTGCGCATAGCGACGTTCGTCGACAACACCCCCGAGGTAATCGCGAAGGTACTTTTCCAATGCCTCCACATAGGGACAGACGGCAGGATTGACGACCTTGACGTCGGGAAAACGGTGTCCGTCGCCCTGTCTGAGCAGCGTGTAGTCGCAGCCTGCCACACGATAGATACGGGCGGGATCCAGTGGCAACCATTGCTGTCGGACCTTGTCAAAGACCGTGACATGCTTCACTCTACGAGCACCTTCGACACGGACGAAGACGCCGTTCTCGTCGCACACCACGGTACTGGGCTGCAGGGTGTCCATCTCGTATTTGAGGCCTGCGACATACAGAAAGCCGCCACCCGTCTTAGGGAAATAAAGACAGCCCATTTCCAACGCGTCGAGAATGGACTGCCCACTCATCTCAACGAGACAGAGCTTGTTGTCAAACGGGGCAGCGGCATAGAGTTCGCCAAAGCGGAGCTCACCTGCCCGAACGTCTTCGCGTATGCCGCCAGAGTTCATCAACGCCAAGTCGGCATCAACCAACGCGAGGAAGGCATCGCAGAAGAAATTGCCCAGCGGGGCATCGTAGCGGTTGTCCTCGTGCCCTCTGCGATAGAGACGCACAGGGCTGCGACCCACAGGATGATGGGCTATGGAATCGTAGGCCTGTAGGATGGCCCGCAGCGTGTCGGCAACGGCATTGACGGCAGGCAGCATGGCAGAGGTGGGCAGCAGCTCGCTAGTCGGTCTGCCTCGGCGCGGAATGACCAGTCGTCCGATGTGGCTGAAACGGGAACCTGTGGAGGTCCAGAGCACCTCTTTGCCCTCGCGGTCGCGCAACAGGGTGTGCGGGATGACGCTGTGGGAATGGCCGTCGAGCACGATGTCGACGCCCGAAGTGGCAGCCACCAGCCGAGGCAGGTCGGAGTCGCCCAAGTGCGACAGCACCACCACGTAGTCAGCACCCTGCCCTCGCACGTCGTCGACACACCGCTGCACCAACGAGTCGAGGCTGTTGGGGGAGAAGGTGTAACGCCATGCACCCATGCTGTCTTGGAAGAACATGGGCGTGCTGGACGTGGGGGCCGTGGGGGTGGTAACACCAATGAATGCCACCTTCACGCCGCCATACTGGTGGATGGCAGCACAAGGGTAGGGATAGGTACCGTCTGCCAACGAGTAGAAATTGCCACACAGGACAGCGGCCGACAGTTCCGATATGCGCTGCGACAACGTGTCGATGCCAAAGTCGAACTCGTGGTTGCCCAGGGTGATATAGTCATACCCTACCGCATTCATAAGCCTAATCAGATAGCGTCCGCGAGAGACGGAGCCGATGGGCGTGCCGGAGAGGAAGTCGCCACAGGAGACCACGGAGACATGGGGCGTGAGGGTGCGCATCTGGTCGCGCAATGCCGCCATGAGGGGATAGCCCTCGATGGCGCCATGCGGGTCGTTGTCGTAGAGGATGACGATGTCGCCATCGCTGACAGAAGCGGGCTGACCCATGACTGCGGACGGCAAAGCCATCCACAGGAAGACAATTAAAAATAGTCGGTTGAGTTTCTTCATATTCAGGAATAAAAAAAAGACGTGTCACTCGGGTGAATGGCACGTCGATAATGTTTGTTAGCACCTAGGTGCTACTTGACATAGTAGGTCAGGCGCATGTTGATGCTGGCGCGTTTCTTCTTGGAGGTGGTGTTGAAGGTGCCGCCCCACGAGTAGTCCTCGTCGCTGGAGTTGGGAGCCGTGATTTGGAACACGCCCATGTTGGCAGTCTGCAGACCGCCCAGACGCGAGCCTGCGCTCTTGGCGATGGTCTGCGCACGGTTGCGGGCATTGTCGGTGGCCTCGGCAAGCATCTCTATCTTGAGGTCGGACAGCTTGGTATAGTAGTAGCTGAGATTGTTGTAATCCAGCTCAATGCCCTTGTCAAGAAGCTCGCTGATGTTGCGCGAAATCTGCTCCACCTTGTCCACATCGTTGCTCTCAATCTTGATAGTCTGACGGAGACGGTAGCCCACAAAGGTGTTGTAACTGCGCTGGGCAGCTTGGTCCCAATGGTACTCGGTCTCTTTATCGCAGTCGATGGCGAGGAGGTCCATTTCGGAATCGGCGATGCCCTTGCTCTTCAGATAGTCGCGCACGGTGTTGTTGATACTCTTTATTTCAGTGTAGCCCTGCTGCATGGTGTTGTTCAGCGTGCTGTAGGAGAGGCGCCACACGATGAGGTCGGAAGTGAAGTCGCGCTCAGCCATGCCAACCACCGAGACGGTCTTAGCGTGACCACGGGCTTTGTTGAGATAGTAGCCGCCAATCCACACTGCGCCCACAATGGCTGCGCTGAAGATGATGGCGACAATGACTTTTGTTCGTTTCATGTTTCTAACTGTCGGCATGATTTAAATTGAAATTGGAGATTGAAAACCTTACATTACAATCAATAGGCGGGGAAAGCTATCTCGCGCTCGATGACCTGATAGGCGACGTTGTTGCGATAGATAGTCTGACGTACCCAGTTGTCATCCTCGTCGTACTCGAAGACATAGCTGTGCTTCCAGTTGAGGTGCTCGTCGTAGTTGAACGAGGAGAGCTCGATGAGGTTGTCGTGGTCGTCGTAGTAATAGGTGGTGAGGGCGACCAGAAAGTCGTCGGCATCGTAGAAACGCCACTCAATACGGTTGCCATGGCTATCGTACTTATACAGATAACGCTGCATCAGCTCGCCGTCGCGGTCGTAGAACTCCATCTCGGTGTTGTTGCCCGACGCGTCGTACAGATAGACGCGCTTCTCGGTCATGGTGCCGTCGGGAGCGAAACTCTGCTCTTCCACCAGACGGTTGTTCTCATAGCGCGAGGTCTCCTTCTTGGTCATGTGCTCACCCATGAAGACGGTACGCTCGATGCGGTTGCCGTTCTTGTCGTTCAAGTAGGCGGTACGACCGGTCAGTTCCTTGGCGCGGTTGTACTCGTTCCAACCCAGCGCATAGCCGTGCACGTCGAAGTAGTAGGAGTACCAAGTATACTCACCATCCTTGGTGCGGTATTTGTCTTGGAAGTTGCCACGCTTGTCGAAGGTGATGGAGTCGATGCACACCAGCTGGCGACCGCCATTGCGACCACCGTGGATGTCGTAGGTGTACTCAATCACATAGACGGCATTGCCGTTAATGCCCATCTCCTGACGCGACGATTTGCGAGGCTTGTTGCCGGCAAAAGCGGTTCCCGCCACCAGCAACACCAATGATAAAACGATGTATTTCTTCATCTTAACTAATATTATACACTATAAAAGACGTTGCAAAGATACAACTTTTTCTGCAATAGTAACGATGTCTTTATAAAAAAATTGTATCCCCATGCAAAAAAGGCTCTATTCCTCGGCAGCCGCGTCGCTGTGCTTTCTCGCCCAAAGGAAGAAGAGCAGCATGGCTCCGACCGTAATCACCGCGCCGATGGTGTAGCCCAGCCAGTGTGGGATGACCGCGCCAAGACCTTCTTTCTCCGCCACGAAGAGGAAACTGCCAGTCACCATAGTCATAAACATGGCGGGTACCAACGTGATGATGTAGGGCTTGCGCCGAAGGCATAGATACACCGTCAGCGTCCACAGCGTCACCGTCGCCAGCACCTGATTGCTCCACGCGAAGTAACGCCATATCACGTCGAACCCCTTCACGTCAATGAGCGAATAGACCAGCACGCCCGCCGTGATGGCAAAGATGGGCAGTGCCACAAACAGGCGGTTCTTGATGGGCTTCTGCTCATAGTGGAGAAAGTCGGCCACAATCAGTCGTGCCGACCGCAGCGCCGTGTCGCCCGACGTGATGGCCGCCGAGATGACACCCAGCACACAGATGACCGCCACCACCTTGGGGAACCACGCATTGGCTATCACACCCACCATGGCGTTGCCGCCCAGTGTCGCACCCGTCTCGGGGTTGATGGTCAACGGCTGCAGTTGCGGGTCGTGGTAGAACACCGTGGCTGCGGCGGCCCAAATCAGCGCCACCACACCTTCGGTAATCATCGCGCCGTAGAACACTGGCCGTGCCTGTTTCTCGTTGGTCATGCAACGCGCCATCAGGGGCGACTGCGTGGCATGGAAACCGCTGATGGCACCACACGCAATCGAGATGAACATCATCGGGAAGATGGGGTTGTGTGCCGCGTCGGGATGCTGGTTCTGCAGACCATCCCACACCTCGGGCAGCGCGGGACGCTCCACCACAAAGGCGGCCACTATCGCCAACGCCATGCCCAGCAGCAGGAAGCCAAAAATCGGGTATATCTTGCCAATCAGCTTGTCGATAGGCAGCAGTGTGGCAATCAGATAGTAGGCAAAGATAATACCCACCCACACAAACACGCTCCAGTCGGGCGTAAAATTGTTGTTCAGCAGCACCGCAGGCGTATTCACAAACACCGCACCCACCAATATCATCAGCAGCACAGTGAAATAGCGCATAAACTGCTTCGCCCCGTTGCCCAGATAGGCACCGTGAATCTCGGGCAGCGACGCACCGTCGCGCCGTATTGAGATAAATCCCGCGATAAAGTCGTGCACCGCACCAGCAAAAATGCTGCCGAACACAATCCACAGGAACGATGCCGACCCAAACTGCGCACCCATGATGGCACCGCAGATCGGCCCTACGCCCGCAATGTTCAGAAACTGGATAAGGTAGATTCTCCACGGCTTCATAGGCACGTAATCCACTCCGTCGGGATGCGCCACAGCGGGCGTAGCACGCTTGGGATCCACCTCGAGGATGCGTTCAATCACCTTGGAATAAATCCAATACCCAAGCACTAATAGCACAATAGCAAGTATAAACGTAACCATAATACAACAAATTTTGAAGTGCAAAAGTACATAATTTTTATGGAATCGCAATTTTTAATTTTTAATTTTTTAATTTTTCTATGTACCTTTGCACTTTCAAACACACAAAAAGTAACATCTATGAAAAGAATCTTATCCATTGTAATCATGGCAGTTATTCTTGCCTCTAGCGTCTCCGCACAAGAGAGCAAATGCCAATTCACCCTCAACACACGTGCTTGGACCACCAACTATTGGACCACCATTCTCTACGGTATCGCCAACATGGCCATAGTGGACTGGGCTCTCGACGGCAACGAGGTGGCCGACATCATCATCCCCGACGGCGACCTAGTCTTCCCCATCGGCATGGGCAGACAGGGCTTCACCGACGTCTACGACATCTACGGCCCCTACCACCGCGCCTTCGGAAACCCCTTCAAGCACCTTGGCGACTGCGGCATCGGCCTTGATGCCTCCTGCATGACCTCCCTCGTGGGCTTCTATGCCGGTGCCTACTACAAGAGCCAGGAACTCTGCTTCAAATATGACGAATCCAACCTGCGTGGCAACTACCTACAGCCCCGTGCCGGCCTCATCTTCGGCAAAGACCGCAAGGCCTTCGAGGCGGGTGTCTTCTACGACCATCCCCTCAGCTGCACCGGCAGCTGGAACGGCTGGGGCACCCCCAACAAAGATATGATTCAGGGCGGCTGGGGCCTCGACTTCGCCTTCTCCTACACCGACCACGAAAACACCTCTAGGTTTATCATCTCCTTTTCCATGCCCCTCCACAACCTCCTCAACGAGAACTACGATGGTGGTGCCCTCAAAGGCTTCAACCGCCGCGTCGGCTACATCATGCTCACCAACCGCATCGTCCTCTAAGCCACTTGGCAACCATATAACAAAGGGAATACCTCCCCCTCAATACTCAAGCCTGCACCACTTCGGCGCAGGCTTGCATGCTTTATAACAATATAAAAGTATTGAAAATAACAATATAAAAGTATTGAAAAATGAAATTTTATTTGTACCTTTGCAGTCGTAAAATCAAAAGAAGATGACCATTATTGGAATTTACGAAAAAGATGAAACCCACGCTAAAGCGCAGGTTTCTAGGAATCTTCGGCTTATAGCCTTATTGTGAAAAGCTTAAAAAAGATATTGCAAAGATAATAACAATTTTTGAAATAACAACACCATGAGTCAAAAAATTCTTGGAATAGACCTAGGCACAAATTCATTAGGGTTGGCACTGAGAGACCCCGATATAAGTGGAAATATTATTGACCAATTAGAATATTATACATCCATTATTTTCCAATCGGGCGTTGGAACAGGCAAAAGTGGAGAATACTCATTCGCTGCAGAACGAAGGAAATATCGTTCCACTAGAAGGCTATATCAAGCACGGAAATACCGAATCTGGGCCACACTACGACTTCTCATTGACCATGGCTGTTGTCCATTATCTAACGAGGATCTTGACCGTTGGAGCAGATATGAGAAAGCAAAAGGTCTAAAACGGCAATACCCAATTGATGCCGTGAGGTTTGAACAATGGGTTCGTTTAGACTTTAATGGCGACGGCAAACCCGACTACAGCAGTCCTTATCAACTCCGTGCAGAACTCATGGAAAAGTTGCTCAATTGGGATAACGAGAACGACCGTTACAAATTTGGACGTGCAATGTACCACATAGCACAACGCAGAGGTTTCAAGAGCAGCAAAGGAGAAACCTTAAAGGATGCCAAGGAGAGTGAAGACCTCTCATCTATCGAAATAAGTTCCGCCATAAAAAAGTCTGAAGAAAAGAAATCCAAGGACTTGAAAGAATATATGGAGTTCCACCACCTTAAAACTGTAGGCTGCGCTTTTGCCCTATTAGAAAACGAAGGCATACGAGTAAGAAATAGTGAATACCAAGCCGTACAATCCCAATATCTAGACGAAATCAAAGAAATCTGTATATTTCAACATATCAAGGAGATTGATCCCGATCTATACCTCAGACTTACCAGCACAAAACAAAACGTTGGAACCATCTTCTACCGTCGTCCACTCCGTTCACAAAAAGGGCATGTAGGGAAATGTACATTGGAACCAACCAAACGAAGATGCCCTATTAGTCATCCCGACTTCGAAGAGTTTCGAGCACTTTCTTTCATTAACAATATTAAATTCAGACTAGAGCCTAAAGGGGAATGGCAAACTTTATCCGACGAAGAACGAACTTTCCTCTTTGACGACTGCTTTACACGTACCAAATCAACCTTCAAATTTGAAGACATACGCAAATGGCTTGAGAAGAAATACCCTGGAAACAACTTCAACTACAGCAATCACACCATCAACTACCAAGACCACACCACTGTAGCAGGTTGTCCTGTCACTTGTCGCCTCAAAAAAATTATCGGTGATGACTGGCACACGCACACAATCACCACCGATAAAACCCGTACAAACTATCGCACTGGCGAAATACACTCCATTGAATATACATACGAAGACATTTGGCATCTGGCATACACCAGCGACGATTATGAAGAACTAGCAGAATTTGCCAAAGCCAAAATGAATCTTGACACAAAGCAGGTAGGTGACCTAACACGCTTATGGAGTGCTATACAGGAAGGATACACATCACTTAGTTTAAAAGCCATCCGAAATATTCTACCTTTTTTACGCGAAGGTATAATTTATAGCAAGGCAGTTGCTTTGGCCAAGATACCTGAGATTATTGGGAGCAACAAATGGAAAGAATACCGTCCAACAATCATGAACGAATTGGACAAACATTCTACAATGAATGAACACCTTCGACTCATCTATGGTATTACAAATACTCTTATTGCAAATCACAAGTCACTGACTATAGATAGCCAATACGGCTACGACAATACGGACTATAAACTTGACAACAAAGACAAGGAATCTGTTCAAAAATGCATTCTAGATACCCTCAGTGAAAAACGATGGACAAAACTTGACGCTACTGAGCAAACAAAAATTCAACAAGAAGTTGAAGACCTTTACCAACACTTCTTTGCCACAACAGAACGTGATTATTACAAACTGCCCCGACAAAGCGATGCCATTAAATCACTCCTCTCTTCCATGTTCCCCGACATTCAAGAAGATAAATGGAATAGTTTATATCATCATTCTCAAATAAGTGTATTCCCCCATCAATATCCACAAAAGATTGAAGTTGATGGAAGAACCATGTATGTACCTCAATTAGGTACACCCGACATTGGTTCCATCAAGAACCCTGTTGCCTTACGAGCCTTACATGTGCTAAGACGGGCCATCAACCAATTAATTCTTCAAGGAATGGTTGATGAAGACACACGTGTCGTAGTCGAAACCGCCCGAGATATGAACGATGCCAATTGGCGCAAAGCCATAGAACGTTACCAAAACGAGCGTAAAAAAGAAAATGATGCCATTGTCGCAATCATCAAAGAATTCCGTCCTAACTACTCCGATGACGACATTGAGAAAGGCCGCCTTCTTTTCGAACAAACTGAGACTGGAAACAACGATAGCAATGAGCTTAATGCAATTGCAAAAGCCACTAAAAAAGAGAAAGAAAAGGCAGTAAGATTTGCATTAGACATGCAGAAATACAAACTATGGAAAGAACAAAAGTTCAGATGCCTCTATACCGGTAAAAACATTAGCCTAACTGAACTCTTTGCAAACAACAAGTTTGACATCGAGCACACTATACCAAGAAGCATATCATTCGACAATTCTCTAAAGAACAGAACCGTATGTGAAACCCATTTCAACCGCTTTAAAAAGGAAAACCGCATTCCTACAGAACTATCCAACTACGACGAGATCAAAGATCGGATCAAGCCTTGGGAAGAAAAGGTATCACACATCAAGACTCAAATCGAGCTCTGGAAAGGCAATGCAAAATCTGCACCCACCGCGGAGCGTAAGAATGAGTGCCTGCAACAAAAACACATGTGGGAACTAGAATTAGACTATTGGCAGGCCAAAGTCCACACCTTCACTGTTCAGAAAGATGAACTCAATCTAGGGTTCCGCAACAGCCAACTTGTTGACACTCGTATCATCACCAAATACGCATTTCATTATCTGAAGTCGGTCTTCACACGGGTAGATGTTCAAAAAGGCAGCGTCACAGCCGATTTCCGCAAGATACTTGGAATTCAGAGTGTGGATGAAAAGAAAGACCGCGAAAAGCACTCTCACCACGCCATCGATGCCACCATTCTCACCATGATTCCTATAGCAGCCAAACGCGACAGAATGATTGAACTATTCTATCAAGGACAAGAAGCCCCCGATGCTGAGAAGAGCGTATACAGAATGAAACTGGACAAAGAAATAGAGTCCTGTCATCTTGGAAATGTCAATAATTTGGTGTCCACTATTGAACAAACCATACTCGTCAACCATATCACGAAAGACAATACCCTTTCTCCTTCTCGGAAACCCAGACGCATTGGCAAGCACCGCATCAAAGGACAGTGGTTACAGGGCGATTCCATTCGCGGAAGCCTACATAAAGAAACCTACTATGGAGCAATCTCCGACGGCGACCACAATCGGTTAGTCGTTCATAAACCTCTAAAGAGCCTTAGTGAAAAAGATCTTGAATCAATCGTTGACCCTGCTTTACGAAAGGCAATAGAATCCCAAGTAAGACAATACATGGCAGAACTGAACCTGTCATTTGCTAAAGCCATTGAAGAGCCAATCTACATGACTGATAAAAACGGCACACCTATCAAAAAAGATAAAAACGGACATCCCTTATCACCCATAAGGCACGTTCGATGCTTTGCTAAAGCTGGACGAGGTGAACTAAAATACGATACCGTACTAAAAATCAAACAGCAGACCTATTTGTCAAAGCACAATTATAAAAACACCTATTATGTTCAAAACGATGACAACTACTTATGCCTTCTTTACGAAGGGACAGTCAAAGGCAAACACCGACGGGAATTTCGACTAATCAACTATTTCGAGATAGCACAACTTCATCCATATGATATAAACACATTTTTTGCTGAACCAGAATTCTCCTCTTTCTATGGGAATCCTAGCATGCCACTCACAGCTATTATCAAGAAAGGCACACGAGTACTACTCTATAAAAACATTCCCGAAGAAATAAAAGATCTAGATTCTGAAAAACTAAGCAAACGACTATACATTGTATACAAATTTAATGTCATAGGAACACCTAACATATATCTAAAACATCATCTTGAGGCTCAGAAAGAAACTGAACGCAACACACCTGATAGCTATTTATCACTCAAAGCCAACAACTTCAAAGCCCTCATCGAACACCACGATTTTGAAGTCGACCCCCTTGGAAACATCACCTTCAAATAACCAATTGGTATGATTAAACGCACCCTCTGCTTCTCCAACCCAGCCTACCTGTCGATGAAAAACCGACAACTGGTAGTGCGGCTAGAAAAGCATGACAACGAACCCGAACGGACTGCAACCGTCCCCATCGAGGACATCGGCATCGTGGTACTCGACTGCCAACAAATCACCATCACCCACGGCCTCATGTCGGCCCTGCTCGACAACAATGCCTCCGTCATCACATGCGACGACCGACACATGCCCGTAGGCCTTATGCTACCCCTCGAAGGTCACACCGTTCAGAGCGAACGTTTCCAAGACCAACTCAACGCATCCCTACCCCTGCGAAAACAACTATGGCAGCAAACCGTCCAACAGAAAATACTCAACCAAGCCGCCCTGTTGCGTGAACTACATTACTGCGAGACAGGCAACATGCAGCAATGGGCTGCCGATGTACATTCGGGCGACAGCACCAACCTCGAAGGCCGTGCCGCTGTCTTCTACTGGAGCCGCCTGCTGCCCGACATCAACGACTTCACCCGCGAACGCGAAGGCAACTATCCCAACAGCCTATTCAACTATGGCTATGCAATACTCCGTGCCGTTATCGCCCGTGCGTTAGTCAGCAGCGGACTCCTCCCCACCCTCGGCATCCACCACCACAACCGCTACAACGCATACTGCCTCGCTGACGATGTCATGGAACCCTATCGACCATACGTCGACCGCCTCGTCATACAGACCATGCACAAATATCCCGGCATCGAAGACCTGACCACCGACCTCAAACGCTCACTACTCACCGTACCCACCCTCGAAGTGCATATCAACGGACAGCGCAGCCCCCTGATGGTGGCAGCAAGTCAGACCACCGCCTCGTTGGCACGCTGCTTTTCGGGCGAAAGCCGCAAACTCACATATCCCGAAATGTAATGGACCGTTTTTCCGAATATCGCATCATGTGGCTGCTTATATTCTTCGACCTGCCCACCGATACCAAGAAAGAACGCAAAGCCGCCTCCGACTTCCGCAAGAACCTGCTTGCCGACGGATTCACCATGTTTCAGTTCTCCATCTATGTGCGACACTGTGCCAGTCGCGAGAATGCCGACGTACATCTGCGCCGTGTCCGTGCCATGCTACCCCAATACGGGCAAGTGGGTTGTCTCACTATCACCGACAAACAATTTGGCGACATCGAGCTATACACCTGTCGCAAGGAAGTAGAACCCAACGCCCCCGGACAGCAACTTGAACTATTCTGATTACTTTCTAGAATTGAAAAAACATCATCACTCAACAAAAAATCCCGCCCAACAGAACGGGATTTTTTTACCATTGAAAACCTGCAAAGCATTAACTATCATCAATTTATTACGATTGGGGTGTTTATCAATGATGTCAATGTCCTCTTTTTAAGCAATTCACAACCCTTGAAGATGAGCGCTCTGGATGATCGTGGTGTTTATCAATGATGTCAATGTCCTCTTTTTAAGCAATTCACAACACATGGAAAGATCAAACCACACATTCATCGGTGTTTATCAATGATGTCAATGTCCTCTTTTTAAGCAATTCACAACCTGCCCCGACGCAAACGAAAATATCCTCCTGGTGTTTATCAATGATGTCAATGTCCTCTTTTTAAGCAATTCACAACTGTCGGTGGAAGCGTGTCTGTGGATATATTGGTGTTTATCAATGATGTCAATGTCCTCTTTTTAAGCAATTCACAACTTTGCATTCCATCTCATTGCAGATTGGAAGGTGTTTATCAATGATGTCAATGTCCTCTTTTTAAGCAATTCACCACGTCTCTCAAAAAGGCGACGGAAGAACAAGTCTTCCGCCCCCTTAGTAGTTTTCACAACGGAATAATCCTTATTGTGAATTGCTTAAAAAGTTTTGCAAAAATACGACTTTTTTTCCAATCTCGCAAAATTATTTTCAATCCACTATCTCCCAATGACATAAAGCGCTCTTTCCCCTAAAAAAATTAGGCTCACTGGCTCGGAGGGGTCGAATTATTTTGATTACTCTGACAATTCCGATTACTCCGACCACTCTGATTATTCTGATCACTCTGACTCATGGCCTCTCGAGTTACAGCTCCACCTCTTGTCGGAATTCTGGGATTTCGACATGCTTCCAGCCCACCTCGCCCAAGGTAGTGCGGAAGTGCTCCTGCGTCTCGGCTTCGCCGTGGACGAGGAAAATCTTCTTCAACTTCCGCTTCTCCTGGCAGCCGATGTAGTTAATCATCTCGCTGTAGTCGCCGTGGCCCGACAGCGATTCGATGCGGCGCAACTCAGCCCGCACCTTGTATACATGCCCGAATATCGACACCTCCTCGTCGCCTCGCATTATCTTTGCACCCAACGTCTTAGGCTCGCAATAGCCCACGCATAGGATAGTCGTCGATGGGTCCTCGATATGGTTGGCGATGTGGTGCTTCACGCGGCCCGCCTCCATCATGCCCGACGCAGAGATGATGACACAGGGTTTGTGACGCACATTCAGGGTCTTCGATTCCGCCACCGACTGTATGTACTGCAGGCGGTCGAACCCAAAGGGGTCGGGGTCGTTCTTCATATACTCCAGTATCGACGGCCCAAAACACTCCTCGTGCAGCCGCATGATATTGGTGGCCGAGACGCTCAACGGGCTGTCGACAAACACGTCTATGTCGGGCAGCAGCTTGGCGTTCGACAGCCGGTCGAGGGCATAGATAATCTCCTGTGCCCGCCCAATGGCGAACGAAGGGATGATGAGCTTGCCCTTCTTCTTGGTGCAGGTGTCCAGCACCGCCATCAGCAGCTCCTGCTCGGCATTGTCGAGGGTGGTGTGCAGGCGGTCGCCGTAGGTCGACTCCATGATAAGGTAGTCCACCTGCGGGAACGGTTCGGGGTCCTTCAGTATATGCTTGTCGTAACGGCCTATGTCGCCAGTAAATCCCAGCTTAATCGTGCGCCGTCCATCCTTGATTTCCAGATAGACGCAGCTGCTGCCCAGGATATGCCCCGCGTCGAAAAACTCCACCGTCACCTCGCCCTCGATGTTGAACGGCTTGTGGTACGGCACACTGATGAAGCAGCTCATGCACTCCTGCGCCTCCTTCTCCGTGTAGATAGGCTCCACCGGCTCCTCGCCCAGGGCCTTGCGCTTCTTATTGAACGTGTTGACATCCGCCACCTGTATGCGGCCCGCGTCGGCCAGCATGATGGCGCACAAGTCGCGCGTGGCGGGAGTGCAGAGCACCGTGCCGCGGAACCCCAGCTTATAGATATAGGGAATCAGGCCCGAGTGGTCGATATGGGCATGCGAAAGGATGAGGTAGTCAATCTCGGCGGGGTCGAAGCCGAGGTCGCGATTCATCGCGTCCGTCTCCAGGCCCTTGCCCTGATACATGCCGCAGTCGAGCAATATTTTCAAACCCCGTTTGGTCGTGATGAGGTGCTTGCTGCCCGTCACCTCGCGTGCTGCGCCCAGAAATGTCAGTTTCATAATTCAAGCGTTAATATCATCTAACATTATGTTTCTTAAACAAATATCATCATTCTTTCCACCCATGGCGGAAACAATATGATAAGCAAAGATACAACTTTTTTTTGAATTATCGCAACCACGGAAACCTTTCCCCACACACAATGCCCCTCGCCGCCCTCTCCCCTGCCGCCCCCCGTCGCACCCACCTCAGAAAACCATTCCACCCCCGCCTGCCTCTCACATTTATCCTTTATTTATACTATATTTATCCTTTAGTTATACTTCAGTTTTTCGCTTATAGAATAGTATAACTAAAGTATAACTGAAGTATAAATAGCGAACAAATGCAAAAGCCGCTGAGCGGTTTCGTTGTGCGAAAACTGGGTGCGTACAGGGGCAGGGAGAAGAGGGGAGGAAAAAAGGGCGCAAAGTTTTTTTGTTACTATATAAAAAAATGTTTGTATATTTGTAAGTTCTATTGGTTTGCAACTACGGCTGCAAGCCAATGTAAATTAGTATAATAGCAAAAAGAGTATGGCTTTAAAAAGGGTTATGGTCCTCACCGGCGGCGGCGATTGCCCCGGGCTGAATGCTGTGATTCGCGGCATTGTGAAGCGTGCTTCACAGGAAAAAGATTGGGAGGTGATAGGCTGCATCGAGTCGTTCAACGGCGTGCTGCGCGAGCCGACCGAGATAGTGGAGCTGACCGAGAAGAGCGTGGAAGGGCTGCAGATACAGGGCGGCACCATCCTGGGTACCACCAACAAGGGCGGTCCCTTCTCGTGGCCCGTCAAAGAGGCCGACGGCAGTTGGACCACGGTGGATCGCAGCGACGAGATGCTGCGCAAGCTGCAATACATGGGTGTCGACGCGGTCATCAACATCGGCGGCGACGGCTCGCAGCGTATCTCGCTGGGGCTGGCACAGAAAGGGCTGAAAATAGTGGGTGTGCCCAAGACGATAGACAACGACCTGTCGTCGACCGACTACACCTTCGGGTTCCAGACAGCGGTGCAGATATGCACAGAGGCCATCGACAAGTTGGTGACCACCGCGGCCAGCCACAACCGCGTGTTTATCATGGAGGTGATGGGGCGCGACGCGGGCTGGATAGCCCTGCACAGCGCCATTGCCGGCGGCGCGGACGTGTGCGTCATTCCAGAGATACCCTACGACGTGGAGAAGATAAAGGCCAAGATAGAGCAACGCTACAACAAGCGCCACGGCTACTGCATCATAGTGGTGGCGGAGGGTGCCAAGCCCAAGGGCGGCAGCATCACCGGCACCGAGACCGGCGAGGTGGGCTACCAGCACATCAAACTGGGCGGCATAGGCCACCAGCTGGCAGCCGAGCTGAAGGCTGCCGGCGTGGAGCACGACATCCGCTGCACCATACTGGGACACCTGCAGCGCGGCGGCACACCGATAGCCTTCGACCGCATCCTGGCAGCGGAGTTCGGGGTGCGGGCAATGGAGCTGGTCATCGAAGGGCAGTTCGGACAGATGGTCGCCTACCGCCACCCCGAAATAGTGGCAGTGCCGCTCGAAGAGGCGGTGAAGGCGCAGAACCTCGTCGACCCCAACAGCCGACTGGTGGACACCGCTAAGGGCCTCGGAATCGAGTTTGGGGAATAAAAGATAACACACGATTATCATTTATAGTAATGGTTAAAAATAAGTTGTAACGACAAAGGCTCGGAGAGCCTTACTCTCAATACCCCCCACGAAATGTGGGGATGTTGGATGTCGGGTTACTGGCGTTTCGAAGAAACGCGCCCTCAATCGTTATCATAGTTTCACCTTATTACTACACCTTCACTTACCGTATTTATCATTCAAAACAAAAAATCAAATGTACAACAACAAGAAAAGAGAGTACACCTCTCCCGAAATGGAGATTCTGAATGCCCGCGTGGAGCGCGGCTTCGAAGGGTCGGCTAATGCATTCAACAACCCCACCAGCAACGACAGCTACACTAAGGGCGAAAGTATTGGACACAAATTTAATTGATTCTTAAACAAAGCAGCAAGATGAAAAAGTATTTCCATCGTATAGCCACATTTATGTCCGTCGTGACATTGTTATCGCTCGCCTCCTGCCAGAAAGAGGAAGGCGGCAAAGTGCTGTTCACCGGCTCTATCGAAAAAGCCACCGTCGACAGCAAGACCTCCATCCAAATCGACAATGCCACCAACGAAGGCAAGGTGGTATGGGAATCGGGCGACCAAGTGGCCATCTATGACCAAGGTGTCTCCTACACCCTCGAAGCCATCCCCACCGGCAACTACACCACCGCCGACTTCACGGGCGACGCCACACCCTCCGGCGGCCCCTACTACGCCATCTACCCTGCCGACATCGCTACGGGTTCCGCAAGCATCACCCTCCCCGCCGAGCAGAACTGCACGGACGGCACCCACTTCACCGCACCCATGTATGCCTACTCCACCACCAGCAAACTGAAGTTCGAAAACCTCTGTGGCATTCTGCAGCTCAACCTCCCTGCTGTGAATAAGACCATCGCCAGCATCGAACTCACCACCCCCAACAACAACATCTGCGGCGACTTCACCATCGACCCCAACGGCGGCGACCCCCGCCTGAACTGCACCGCCAACGGCGGCCACAAGCTGACCCTCGACTGCGGCGAGCAGGGCATGGACTGCAGCAACGGCCTCACCTTCTACATCTACCTGCCGGCCGACGACTACACCGAAATGACCTTTGCCATCGAGGCCACCGACCGCAGCTGCTGCCTCAAGCATTTCGAGGATGCCTACGACCCCATCACCATTGTCCGCAACACCTACTATCCCACCTCCCTCAGCGACCTCTCCTTCATCCCCCCCGCACAGCTGGTCGACGGAAAAGCCTTTTCGAACGTGATGAGGCAACGTTACGAATTGAGAAATTTGGTGTTCGAGTACAAAAGCACACGCCCCGCCAGCCCCAACGGCCTCCTCTCAACACTTGGTTCCCCTGCCCCCGTATACTACACCACTGAAGGCCCTACAATGATTGTCTACACGCCCGCTGCCTGGATGGACGCCGACCCCGATTGTTCCTATATGTTCTTTGATACCTTTGGCCGCAATGTGGAGCAAATCGATTTTGGCAGAGGCTTCTACACCGCTAATGTGACTACGATGTCCAACATGTTCGGTGGTTGCACCAACCTCACCAGTTTGGATATTTCAAGTTTCAACACTGCAAATGTGGCCAACATGACGAACATGTTTTCCTACTGTCGAAACCTTGAGACCTTAAACCTTTCAAACCTCAACCTCCAGTCCGTCACAACCATGTCAGGAATGTTTGATCACTGCGGCGTCCAGACGCTGAACCTTTCGGGTGCCACTACCTCTTCTTCCCTGAACGATGCCACCAATATGTTTAGTTACTGCGAAAACTTGTCCGGCACGCTCGACCTTTCCGGAATCGAACTGAGCACTATCATTAATTATTGGAACAAATATGGCATATTCAGCAACACTGCCACAAACGGCCAATTAACCGTCCTGTGCACACTAAACACATATAATGACCTCATAGTGCACAGTCCTGACTATGGCTTAGCAGGCAACATCCATATCACACTTCAGGTGGCAGAATAAGCGTCTCCACAAGACTCGCGGCACCTGCCGCCCAACGACCAAGAACGCCGCAGGGGATGCCCTGCGGCGTTCTTGGTTTATTGCCGAAAACACGGGGCTTTACAAAAAGATTTCGCACATTAAGAAAAATAATCGTATATTTGCACTTGGCAATCACCGTGCAGTATATCACACAAGTGACATACTGCCAGTGTGTTGTATAAATATTAGTGTATCAAAACAACAATAATGGAACCGAAAAAAATAAAATCAGCCCTCATCTCCGTCTTCTATAAAGATGGTCTTGAGGACATCGTCAAAGCCCTCGACCGCCAAGGTGTAACCATCTATTCCACGGGAGGCACACAGAAATTCATCCAGGAACTCGGCATCGAACCCGTAGCCGTCGAATCGCTGACGGGCTATCCCTCCATCTTGGGAGGGCGTGTGAAGACACTGCATCCCAAGGTGTTCGGGGGCATACTGAGCCGCCGCGACATGTACAGCGACGGCGAGCAGCTGGCCCAGTACGAGATACCTGAGATTGACCTCGTCATCGTTGACCTCTACCCCTTTGAGGCGACCGTGGCAAGCGGGGCAGCGGAGCAGGACATCATCGAGAAAATCGACATCGGCGGCATCTCGCTGATACGCGCTGCCGCCAAGAACTTCAAGGATGTGGTGATTGTGCCCGCAGTGAACCACTACGAGGAATTTTTGAAAATATACACCGAGCAGGAAGGCAGCACAACCCTGGCACAGCGGAGACGCTTCGCGGCGTATGCCTTCAACGTCAGTTCGCACTACGACACCGCCATCTTCAACTACTTCAACCGCGAGGAACAACTGCCTGCATTCAAGCAGAGCTGCACACAGGCACAGGTGCTGCGCTATGGCGAGAACCCCCACCAGAAGGGCTACTACTTTGGCGACCTAGAGGCCTGCTTCACCAAGCTCAACGGCAAGGAAATCTCGTACAACAACATTGGCGACATCGACGCGGCCTGCGCCCTGATAGACGACTATGCCGACACCACCTTTGCCATCCTCAAGCACAACAACGCCTGCGGACTGGCCTGCCGTCCCACCCTGCTGGAGGCTTGGAAGGACGCGCTGGCGGGCGACCCCGTGTCGGCCTTTGGCGGCATACTGATTGCCAACCGTCGCATCACCAAAGAGGTGGCGGAGGAGATGCACAAGATATTCTTCGAGGTGTGTATCGCGCCCGACTACGACGAGGAGGCCCTCGCCATACTGAAGGGCAAGAAGAACCGCATAATACTGAAGCGCAACGCCTTTAAGATGCACGACAAGATGTTCCGCAGCGTGCTGGACGGGGTGCTGGTGCAGGACCGCGACACGGTGGTTCCCACCGCTGCCGACATGGCCAAGAGCGTCACCTCTACCCCCATCACCGAACAGCAGGCCAAGGACTTGGCTTTTGCCACCATCCTGGTGAAACACACCAAGAGCAACGCCATAGTGCTGGCCAAGAACGGTCAGCTGTGTGCCAGCGGCACGGGCCAGACCTCGCGCGTGGATGCCCTGAAACAGGCCATCGCCAAGGCGCAGAGCTTCGGCTTCGACCTGCATGGAGCCGTGATGGCGAGCGATGCCTTCTTCCCCTTTGCCGACTGCGTGGAGATAGCCCACGAGGCGGGCATAGTGGCAGTGGCACATCCGGGCGGCTCAATCCACGACCAAGATTCCATCGACTACTGCGAGAAGAACAAGATGGGCATGGCCATCACCGGATTCCGCCATTTCAAGCACTAAGGGAGATAGATATTATAGAAATCATAGATATTATAGAATCCAGTTTAGCAAATAAAAAATATTAATAATGGGTCTATTTTCATTTTTCAACAAAGAGGTCGCAATGGACTTGGGCACAGCCAACTCCATTGTCATTTACAACGACCAGGTAGTCATTGACGAGCCCTCCATCGTGGCCGTCGACCGAACCAGCAACCACATTATCGCCGTCGGGAAACGAGCCCAGCAGATGGCGGGCAAAACCGACAACAAGAACGTCGAGACCATCCGTCCGTTGCGCGGCGGCGTTATCGCCGACTTTGAGATGGCACAACACCTCATCCGCGAGCTTATCGGCATGACCAACATCAACCGCTCGTTCATGCCCCCCTCGCTGCGCATGGTCATCTGCATCCCGTCGGGCATTACCAACGTCGAGGAGCGTGCCGTGCGCGAGTCGGCAGAGCAGGCGGGTGCCAAGGAGATTCGCATGATTCACGAGCCTATGGCGGCAGCCATCGGTATCGGCATCGACGTGCTTGAGCCCGAAGGACACATGATTGTGGACATCGGAGGCGGCACCGCCGAAATCGCGGTCATCTCATTGGGCGGCATTGTGTGCAACAACTCCAT
>JAEEGF011801886.1_pt1 | contig 41375 bp, 38 predicted proteins | sample 9134171 | NCBI WGS metagenome assembly JAEEGF01 (sample SAMN16246542, study PRJNA631951) | gut metagenome | biome: gut microbiome; feature: rumen; material: AP-attached | host: Bos | place: Iran: Karaj | collected 2018-10 | reverse complement strand
TACCTGTATTATGGGCAAATCCGGCGTTGGCAAGACCACACTTCTAAATATACTTATGGGATTAGAAAATGCTGATTCTGGGGTAATCTGCGGTCTAGATGATAAGAAGGTAAGTGTAGTATTTCAAGAAAACAGACTCTGTAACAATATTACTGCCCTTTTGAATATTAAAATGGTAATCCAAAAGGATTCCAGAATTACCGATGACAAAATCTCAGAATATCTCAGGCGAATTGGGCTTGGTAATGATTTAAAAAAGCCTGTAAGTGAATATAGTGGTGGTATGAAACGCCGTGTAGCAATTCTTAGGGCACTTCTTGCTGACTTTGATTTGCTAATAATGGATGAACCTCTAAAAGGGCTTGATGATGAGACAAAGGAAACCGTCATAGCACTAATCAAAGAACTTACAAAAGAAAAAACTGTTATTATGACAACCCACGATGACAGCGAAGCTTCACTTCTAGAAGCCAATATTATTTCTATATAAATAAAAGCGACCGGAATTTCCAGTCGCTTTTTCCACATTTCTTATTAAATTAATCCTACAAATCCACAAATAAGAACAATGATTCCAAGAACGATTCTGTACCATCCAAACACCTTGAAATCGTGCTTCTTAATGTAATCCATAAGGAACTTGATTACAAACATTGATACAACAAATGCTACAACCATTCCTACAAGAAGAATAACTGCCTCCATTGCTGTGAAGCTAAGACCAAACTTTGCAATCTTAAGAAGGCTGGCACCAAGCATTACAGGAATAGCAAGGTAGAATGTATACTCTGCTGCAACTGTACGAGCAACACCAATAATAAGCGCACCAACAATTGTTGCACCTGAACGTGATGTTCCAGGGAAAATCGCTGCAATAAGCTGGAACATACCAATTAAAAATGCAGTAGTATATGTGATATCTGCTACTGAATTAATCTTTGAATTCTTTCCAGTGTGCATTGTCTCAACAACGATAAATGCAACACCAAACACGATAAGTGCAAGTGCAACACAAGTAGGATTATAGAAAAGCTCCTCAAACAAATCATCCCAAAGAACACCTACGATAGCTGCTGGCACACAAGAAACTAAAATATGGAACCAAAGAACAAAGATATCTGTCTTAATCCAGGTACCAATTCCTGACTGACTAAGAGGAGCCTTATTGTCTTTCTTTCCAAATGGCCAAATCTTGTTCCAGAAAATAAGCACTACGGCAAGAATAGCACCAAGCTGAATTACTACCTGGAACATGCTGTAAAACTCCTCTGAAACATCAAGCTTTACAATCTCATCCAAAAGAATCATATGGCCTGTACTACTAATTGGGAGCCACTCTGTAATTCCCTCAACAATACCAAATAAAATTGCTTTTAAAATTTCTAACATATTCTTCCTCCTAAAAAAGCTGTCGGAACGAATCCGACAGCCTTAATCATACTATAATGTGTTGCCTTCCACAACCTTTTCCTGCCACCCATTAGTGTGGCGCATCTCACGCTCTCGCTCTGCTTCCTCTAAAAGCTTTGTCTGCATAATAGCGTTGTTAAGCTGAAGCATCTTCGTATCCATCATAGATACGATTTCAGAACACTCACGTAAATCTCGGCTAATGTAATCTGGTGCATTGCCCTCGAATTTGTAATAGATCTTGTGTTCCAAGCTAGCCCAGAAATCCATTCCGATTGTACGAATCTGAATCTCCACCTTTGTGTCTACTGTCTTGTCTGACAGGTAGATAGGAATAGTTACCAGCATATGATAACTCTTATAACCCGATTCCTTAGGATTTTTAATATAATCCTTTATGGAAACAACAGTAACATCTGTCTGACGTCCAATCATCTCCGCAATCTGATAGATATCGGAAGTGAAGGAACAAACAATACGTACACCAGCAATATCATTGCAGTGCTCAATCATGCTAGGGATTGAAACCTCGTAGCCGTTTTTCTTGAGCTTTTTAACAATACTCTCTGGCGTCTTGACTCTTGTTTTAATGTACTCAATTGGATTATATTGATGTACCTGTTGAAACTCATCATTAAGAATCTCAACCTTGGTACGAAACTTTTTTATAGCTGATTCATACAACAGCATGACCGTATTCCACGAATTCACGCCATCATCCGGAAACATACTCAAATCCAAAATGAATCACCTCCCCGTATTTCTTATTCGTACATATTATACCATATAATCCTCAAACTTTTTATTAAGTCTTTCTTAAATATTAAAAGCCACTATTCCAGAGAGATTGAAGTCCCTAAAAATAGTGGCTTTTTATTAGTTCCAGACATGCTGTGTATCGAATGCATGTGGCCAATCAGATACGAGAAGCCAAATCGTAAATACGATAGATGAGCAAGCCCATGTAAGTGGGTAGCACCAGCTGATGGTGGTGAATTTAGGTATGAAGCGGATGGCTGTAGTGACGTAGATAATACGAACACCACACCAGAAGGTAAGCATAGTTACCATAGGTACTATAGCCTTTCCTGCCCCTCGCATAATACCTGCTGCACAATGTGAATATGCCAGCAAGCAATAGAAGAAGGCACATACCGCTACCTGCATATGACCAAAGGAAATATCCTCTGGATTCTTGATAAACCAACCAAGTGCTGTATCTGCAAATATGTAATAAATCAGTCCGATAGTCTCTGCAAGAACTACGCCTGCAATCACACTCATACGGGCACCCTTAACTGCTCTATCGTACTTTTTAGCTCCCAGATTCTGACTGATGAACGTAGGAATGGCCATTGAAATGCTAGTGATTGGCAGGAATACAAATCCCTCTATCTTTGAGTATGCACCCATACCATTCATAGCGTGTGGACCAAAAGCATTTATGTTTTTCTGAACTACAATATTTCCAATAGAAATAACGGAATTCTGTAGTCCCATAGGAAGTCCCTGAACCACAATTTCCTTCATCATTCTTGAATGCCATTTAAAAATATGTGGAATTACAATTCCTGTATTATCGTGAAGACGAATCAATCTAATGAAGCAAAGCAGTGCTGATATTCCCTGGGAAACAACTGTAGCAGCTGCTGCACCAACAACACCTGTATGTAATCCTGCCACCAAAATCAAATCTAAAACTACATTTAATAAAGAAGAGAACAACAAATACATAAGTGGGTGAAAACTGTCTCCCACGGAACGCATTATGTTCATAAATACGTTGTATAAAACGATGGTGGAAATTCCACCAAAATAAATATTAAAGTATGTAAGAGAGTATGGAAGCACCTCTGCAGGAGTATCAATAATCCTAAGCATAACAGGGACAAAAATGATACCTATTACAGTGGCTAAAACACTACAAATCAAAGCAAATAATACATTGCTGTGAATGGATTTGCGAATATTTTCATCATCACCTGCTCCATAATATCTGCTGATAATGATTCCACCGCCGGCTCCCATTCCTCCAAAAAATCCAATAATAAAAAAGCTCAAAGCACCGCCAGAGCTAATAGCTGCAAAGGCATTGCTTTCAGCAAAGTTTCCAACAACCCATGCATCAGCTATATTGTAAAGCTGCTGCAAAAGCTGCCCCATAAATAAAGGGATGCAAAATTGTATCATCCCCTTACCGATAGAACCATTTAATAAATCAATTGATTTACTTTTCATATACACCTCATCAGTCAGCTATCGCTGACAGCTTCCACTAAAGTAGAAGCCTAATTAATCCTCATCAAGCACTTGTATTTCCAGATAGTCGAATGGAATCTCGTCCACAAAATTGTCCTGTGTGAATCTCGCTTTTCCGTGGCGCTTAAATTCCCTAATAGTAGATTCCAGCCAGACGGGCTTGCTAGTATCAAATTCATAGCTGGCTTTGTCTACAGCATTAAAAATCTTATGAGTACGAGTCTCCTCTGACTCGTCTTCTATTCCAAGGTCGTGAAGAAGATGATTGTCTTTCCACGATTTGAACCATATTCTCATACATTACCTCTTTGCCTATGTGTTTCGTACATTAATAACGCAGCCGCAACAGAAGCATTTAAAGATTCCAGCTGGCCTTCCATAGGAATCTTAAGATAACTGGTGGCGTGGGAAGACATCTGGTCTGTAAGTCCATTGCCTTCGTTTCCAATCATAAAAGCTGTAGGCCCGTTATAATCAAACTCATCATAAAATTTTTCGCCCTTAAGATGAGCCGCATATACTGATACGCCATGCTTAGTCTTAAGCTCTTCTATTGTGGCAGCTAAATCCGAAACTACAATGTGAGGCACTCTAAAAATGCTACCCATTGTAGAACGAACTACCTTTGGCGAATATAAATCCACTGTGGTGCTGTTCATAATGATACCTGTAGCGCCAGCACCCTCAGCAGTACGAATGATAGTACCCATATTTCCTGGATCCTGCAGTGACTCCAACACAACTATGTGAGCTGGCTTTCCAGAAGAGGCTCCCAGAACATCTTCCAAAGTGAAATCCTGCATCTTTACAAGGGCAAGGACTCCCTGAGGTGTAACAGTGTCGCTCATAGAATCGAATACCTTTTTAGCAACCTCTTCTATTGGCACTGATGGTGCTTTTGCAGAAATCTGTGAAATAAAGGCTGCACCATCCTCTGATGTGCCAAAGCCCTCCACATAATAGATGGCATGCAAAAGAGACGATGGTACTTCGGCCACCGCCCTAATTCCCTCAACCACAAAAAGCCTTTGAGCTTTACGCTCTCTGGCTTTTTTGTTAAGTGCTATTATGTTTTTGATTTGATTATTCTGTGTACTTGTAATCATTGTTCAAAGAATTGCAAATCTGATACTGATATTCATCAACGTCCTTGTGCATTGCAAGAGCCTCGTCGATATCGAAATCAACGAACTCACCGTGACGATAACCAACAACACGGTTTGTCTTGCCTTCGCAAAGAAGATCTACTGCCATAGCACCCATTGTAGATGCGTATACACGATCCTTACATGTAGGTGAACCACCACGCTGCATGTGACCAAGGATAGTAGCACGTGTCTCGATACCTGTGGCTGCCTCAATACGCTTAGCCATAGATGTTGAGTGACCAATACCCTCAGCATTAATAATAATATGGTGCTGCTTGCCCTTCTTACGTCCCTCGATGATGTGATTTACAAGCTTCTGCTCGTCGTAATCATATCTCTCTGGAAGAAGAACATCCTCAGCGCCGTTTGCGATACCGCACCAAAGAGCGATATAACCAGCTCCACGACCCATAACCTCGATAATAGAGCAACGCTCGTGAGATGTAGATGTATCACGAACCTTATCGATAGCTTCCATAGCTGTATTTACAGCTGTATCGAAACCGATAGTGTATTCTGTACAAGCGATATCAAGATCGATAGTACCTGGAAGTCCGATTGTATTGATGCCGAACTTAGAAATCTTCTGTGCACCCTTAAATGAACCATCACCACCGATAACAACGAGACCATCGATGCCAGCCTGCTTAGCCATATTAGCAGCCTTTTCCTGATATGCAGGATCAAGCATCTCAAGGCATCTTGCAGTCTGAAGAATAGTACCACCACGCTGAATAGTCTCTGAAACGCTATGAGCGTTCATATCTATAATCTCGCCGGAAAGAAGACCAGCGTAACCACGTCTGATTCCCTTTACTGTCTTACCATGAGCAATAGCCTGACGAACAACGGCACGGATAGCCGCATTCATGCCAGGAGCATCACCACCGGAGGTAAGAACACCGATTGTGTTAATCTTATCTGCCATTTGATTATTCCTCCTAAATGTATCCCTTTTCAAACAATCCCAATCTATTTTAGCTTCTTTTGTAACCGTTTTCAATATTTTTTTTATTGACGTTTCGCCTTCATTTCATAAAGGCCTTTATCAGCCTCAGCAATTAGTTTTGGGATACTTACAGGATTGGCATAATCATACTCAGAAATACCTATTGAGACTGTTAAGTCATAGGATGCATCGGACTGCTTATTCGTATTAATAATATTTGCTTTTATAAGCTCCGCCAATTGATTCACTTCTGTAAGTGTTTCCATCTCAGCTATAATTACAAATTCATCTCCGCCATATCTTGCAATGAAGGTATTATTTCGATACTTCTTACAGGATTCCCTCATAGCATTGGCAACTCTCATAAGAGCCCTGTCACCTTCAACGTGTCCATAGTTGTCATTAATATCTTTGAATTTATCCACATCAGTGATTAGCAAGAATAATCTCTTATCAACAGATGGAAGCTTCATTTTATTGGTAAGATGACGTTGCAACTGTGCCCGGTTATTAAGCTTTGTAAGAGAATCCATAGATACAAGATTCTCCAGGCTGGTGATGTACACAATCAAAACTGATAATGTGGCACCATAACACATAATAGGAACAGTAATAAAAATGGCCTGTAATATTCCACAAACAATAGGAATCACCGGGAATATACCTATAACAAAATAAAATGTGTGATCCAGATATCTATTATGGGTAAAAGATTTATAAAATGCCTTAATAGATGAATATGACATATATCCTATAGGAACTATCAAAAGAAAAATATACATTGGGCCATATTGAAGATTTCCCTGGTCGTCTATATAAAAAACAACTTCCTGTGTTGTTCCAATAATTATGGCTACTGTGGAAATAATCATTGGTAGAACACTTATAATCGTTCCTTGTTTGGTCAAAAGATTTTTATTTTGCTGAATGGTTTCTCCATAATAAAACCAGAAATAACCACAAAGCACTAAAAGTACGTAAGGAATCAAAGTAGCCGTATATATTCCGTGACGGCTAACAGGTATAAGCTGTCCTAAACAAAGTGCCCATATGGTATCTGAAAAGAAATAACAAAGCATTGCAATCATCATTCTGCGTATTACAAGAGTAGATAATTGTCTATCAATACCTCTTGTTATTTTCACAAGCAGCATAATTAGTATTAATGAACAGGCAATATTCGCTTCTACATAAAAGAAGATATTTGATAATCCCATCCCTCATCCCTCTATAAAAATAAGTCCTTCGATTTTCTCCAAAAATCAGGCTCCTACAATACCCCTAGTTTCTACCTTACCGATTCTATCATCTAATTATTCCGATTCTGTGACAAATATTAGAATAATCTATAAAAAGAAAACTCCCCTCAAATCAAGGGGAGTAAATCTCTACCATCTCTTAGTCTTGGCAAACTCTATTTTTTTATCTACTACCTTTACATTGTCCTTACCGAAACTATTATACAGAATCTCTAAATTTTCATTTGTAGCTCCAAATGCCCAGTTAGGACCCATTCTCTTAACAGCCTTTTCTGATTTAAGGTAAATCACCAGACCATCATTGCCATCCATGCCTCTGACAGCCTCCGAAAGCTGACCTTCCTTTGATTCGTAATCTGCCTTATCCTCAAACTGCACCCAAACCTCTCTTCCACAGTCATCAAAGCTCTTGATGTCCTGACAGATTAGCTTGGCATCCTTTTCTTCTTCAGCCTGAACGCGGCCCTTCACAAATACTTTATTACCTTCGTAAATAAATGAGCGGGCAGCATCATAACTATTAGGGAATACAATGACTTCTATGGTACCAGTAAGGTCCTCTATTGTGATGAAGGCCATAGCCTTGCCCTGTTTTGTATATTTATTGGTGATGCCAGTAATCATTCCACCTACGATTACCTCGCTGTCATCCTTGACAGAAACCTCACCTGTCTCCTCGTCGATAAGGAATTTATTGGCCTGGGCTGTAACATTTTTCTGTAAAAGAGAAATGTAATCGTCCAAAGGATGTCCACTTACATAAACACCCATCAGCTCCTTTTCAAAAGCCAAAAGCATCTCCTTGTCAAACTCATCTACCTTAGGCATAGTGATTTTCAGGTCTTCCTTCTGCTCTTCGCTGGCAAAATCAAAAAGGGACATCTGACCTTCAATCTCATTCTTTTTCTTATTATTTACAGAATCCAAAATCTCTGGGAAAACCATACACTTTTGTCTACGGTTTCCATCCATTGTATCAAGGGCTCCTGCCTTAATAAGATTCTCTATTGTTCGTTTATTAGCATCGTATTTGCTAATTCGCTTGATAAAATCCTCTAAATCCCGGTATGGGCCATTTTTTTCTCTATCATAGATAATGGCATCAATTGTATTTCGTCCCACTGATTTGATAGCGTAAAGACCATAACGAATCTTGTCTCCATCTACAGAGAAACGACCCTCTCCATTATTTACATCTGGAGGAAGTACCTGAATGCCATTGCCTCGGCAAACAGCAATATACTCTGCCACCTTACCACTGGCATCGATAACTGATGTCATAAGGGCGGCCATAAATTCTATTGGATAATATTTCTTAAGGTAAGCAGTCTGAATGGCAACCACCGCATAGGCAGCAGCATGGGATTTATTGAAAGCATACTTTGCGAAATCAACCATGTGATCATAAATACCATTGGCAACCTCTGAAGAAATCCCCTTAGAAACACAGCCTGGAATCTGTGTAATCTTTCCGGTAATGTGGTTTTCAATCTGACCACCATTAACGAAAATCTCGCGGTTCTCCTCAATGACATACTGCTTTTTCTTACTCATGGCACGTCTGATTTCGTCCGCACCACCAAGTGAATATCCTGCAAGCTGCTGAACAATCTGCATAACCTGCTCCTGATAAACAATACAGCCATAGGTAGGAGCAAGAATAGGCTCTAGCTCTGGAGTATCATAAACAATAGCATCCTTCGCGTTCTTTCCCTTTATATAGGAAGGAATGAAATCCATTGGGCCTGGACGATAAAGTGAAATACCCGCTATGATATCTTCTATTGAATGAGGCTTCAGCTCCTTCATAAAGTTCTTCATACCGGTAGATTCCAACTGGAACACGCCCTCGCATTTTCCTGCAGAAATCATATCCATAACGCCCTGATCATTATAATCAATGGCATCCATATCCAATTTAATTCCGTGGTTCTTCTCCACAAGCTTGACAGCATCATTGATAACGGTAAGTGTACGAAGGCCAAGGAAATCCATTTTCAAAAGACCCAGCTCCTCGATGGTGGTCATGACGAACTGAGTAACCATACTGCTTCCATCAGCACCACGAGCCACAGGAACATATTCATCCATAGGCTTTCCTGCAATAACCACACCAGCAGCATGCATACCCGTATTACGTGGCAAGCCTTCCAATGTTCTGGCAACATCTATAAGATTTTTTACCTGATCATCAGACTCATAAACAGCCCTAAGCTCGGAGTTGGCCTCCATAGCCTTATCCAAAGTCATTCCCAAATCCATAGGAATCATCTTTGCAATAGAATCTACATATCCGTAAGGTAAATCCATTACACGTCCAACATCACGAATAACCCCCCTGGCCTTTAATGTACCGAAGGTAACGATCTGAGTAACGCAATCCTTGCCATATTTTTCTATAACGTAATCAATAACCTCACCACGACGCTCGTAGCAGAAATCAATATCTATATCGGGCATGGAAACACGCTCTGGATTAAGGAAACGTTCAAACACCAGAGAATATTTCATTGGGTCGATATTGGTGATACCTGTGGTGTAGCTGACAAGGGAACCTGCAGCCGAGCCACGGCCAGGACCTACTGGAATACCATGGGTTCTGGCATAGTTGATGAAATCCCAAACAATAAGGAAATAATCAACGTATCCCATATTCTTGATAACCTCGAGCTCGTACTTAAGGCGTGGCTTTAGCTCGCTAGCCTTATCCCCATAGCGTCGGTCCAAGCCCTCGTAGCACAGCTTATTAAGATAAGTCCAGCTATCATATCCTTCTGGTACCTCAAAATGTGGCAGCTTTGTAACACCAAACTCTATCTCTACGTGACATCTGTCTGCAATCTCCTGAGTGCGACCAATAGCATCAGTAGCGTATGGAAACAGCTGCAGCATCTCTTCCTCGCTCTTTACATAGAACTCCTGGGTCTCGAAGCGCATTCTATCCTCGTCCTGCAGCTTCTTTCCTGTCTGAATACAAAGCAACACATCGTGGCTATCTGCATCCTCTTTATTTGTATAGTGACAGTCGTTTGTAGCTACAAGCGGAATACCTGTCTCTCTTGAAAGGCGCATAAGGCCCTGATTAACATTTTTCTGTTCCTCTATTCCGTGGTCCTGAAGCTCCAAAAAATAATTACCTTCACCAAAGCAATCACGATACTTTAGTGCCACAGCCTTAGCCTCATCATAAAGACCTCTATCAAGAGCCCTTGCCACCTCTCCAGCAAGACATGCAGAAAGGCAGATAATGCCCTGATGGTACTGCTGCAAAATCTCGAAATCTACACGAGGCTTATAGTAATAGCCATCCACATAGCCCTTAGAAACTATCTTGATAAGATTCTGATAACCCTGATTATTTTCAGCAAGCAAAATAAGGTGGTAGTAATGATCCTCCCCCTGAACACGTTCCCTATCGAAACGGGAACCAGGTGCAACATACACCTCGCATCCAAGGACAGGATTAATACCTGCCGCCTTACATTCTTTGTAAAAATCTATAACGCCGTACATATTTCCATGGTCTGTGATGGCAGCTGCCGTCATGCCCATGTCGACGCATTTTTTAACATATGCTTTTATCTTATTGGAACCATCCAGGAGTGAATACTCTGTATGGGTATGAAGATGAACAAAGCTCATAACATTTCTCTCTTCCTAATTAAATCTATCAACATTTTATAGTGATAGAAGGAAAAAAGCAAACGTATTTTCTAGCTGTTCATCTTCCACATTAAAATCCGTATGCGATTTCATCTGCAAATAAAATTAGCTCACGCTCCACTCTTGCATAATCAGAATCTACAAATCTATATCTGTAAGCATCCCCAATTACGTTTTCAACTGGTTCTTCATCCATAAGCTCATCATCAAGATCTCTTGTGTAGATAAATACTGCTACGCCAACAAGTGCAAAAACCACATAACCAACAACTACTAACATCATTTTCATTTACCTCCTAAGCAACTGCTTTGTTTACTGTTTCATTTGTTGAACACAGTATATCGCACCCATTATCACACAAGTGTCACACTGAAATAAAAAAGCACCTAGTTACACTCTCAAGCCTTAGTATTGACCCCTCACGAGATTGGTTCGGGGGTTCAACACTAAGAGCTTGATAGTTACTAGGTGCAAGTATTACGAATGATCTTTTAGTGCATACGCAATGTTGATAGCGTGGTCGGCGCATCGCTCCAGGTCTGTAACCATATCGGAGAAGATAACGCCTGCGATAGGTTCGCACTTGTTTTCCATGAGTCGCTCAACGTGGTGATTGATGAGCTGTTTTTCCTGCTTGTCGACCTTGGCCTCAAGCTTTTCAATCTTTGAGAGATTTTCATAATTCTCAGAAGTGAAAATATCGATGGCAAGCTCAACTTCTTCCATTGAATTGTCAGCCATTTCCTTAAGTTCCTTGGCTGCCTTCTTTGAAAGCTTTGTCTTTTTGTTTTTCATACGGGTAGCATATTCGATGATGTTTTCAGCATGATCTGAGATACGCTCCATATCAGTAACTGCAATAGTAATTGCAGAAATCTTTTTAAGCATTGCTGGTGTAAGATTCAGAGCCTGAAGCTTAACCATTGCATCCTGAATAGCATGATTGAGGATGTTAACAGTTTCTTCCCGCTCCTCAACATCTTCTACCTTTTCAGGTGAATAATCGAAGAAGCAGTCGATAGCCTTTTCAAAATTCTCTGCTGCAATAGCACCCATTCTGGCTGCCTCAAGCTGTGCCTGATGAATAGCCATGTTTGGTGGTACGTTGCTGACCTGAGTCATAAATACAAGCTTTCTGTCTTCTGCAGCACGAGTCTCCTCTGGAAGCTCAGGAATGAACATGTATGTAAGTCTGATAATCCACTCTGTGAATGGGAAGATAATACATACAGCTAAGATAGCGAAGATTGTATGTGTGTTAGCTATCTGTCTTGCAGGATCAGCTGAAAGTGACTGAATCCATGGAAGAAGTGGTGTCAAATTAATAATTACAACGATAACGGCTGCTCTTATTAAATTGAACAAAAGATTTAAGATAGCTGAACGCTTTCCGTTTCTATTTGCTGTAAGTGATGCAAGAAGGTTTGGTGTAACTGAACCGATGGCTGCACCAATTACGAGGTATACTGCAACATTGTAATCTAAGATGCCCTGGACAACGAACGCCTGGAAGATAACTGTTGCGGATGATGAACTCTGTAAAAGAGCTGTAAATGCAACACCAAATACTAGTGCAACAAATGGATTAGTAAGTCCACTGAGGAAGTTCTTGAACATTTCTGAATGAGCAAGTGGTGCAATAGCTGCCTTCATGATAGTGATACCCTGAAAGAGCATACCAAAGCCCATGATAACTGTACCAATGTGCTTTACTAAATCCTTCTTGATGAAAAGATACATTACTGCACCAGAGAATAAAAACAATGGTGTAAATGTAGCGATATTAAAAGCTGTAATCTGTGCTGTGATAGTGGTACCGATATTAGCACCAAGAATAACTCCAATAGCCTGTGCTAATGTCATCATGCCTGAGTTAACAAAGCCGATAACCATAACATCAGTAGCTGAAGAGCTCTGGACAAGGACTGTCATAACCAGTCCCACAAGAACAGCTACGAACTTGTTAGTAGTAGCCTTCTCTAAGATAACTTGAAGATTATCACCGCAGCTATTTTTTAGGCCAGTGGACATAATGGACATTCCAAAGAGGAACAGACCTACTCCACCTAACAGTGATATCATTTCTGCAATTGTCATTTCTTTCTCCTTCTACCCGGTTTACATTCTTAGTAACCGTACTTTTCCTTCGCGAAAAGTAAATTCCTATTCTTTCTATTTTTTTGTCCGAAAATATCATAACAAAAAAGTAGTGGAATGTCTAAGAATTTTGTTTTTTTCAGCACATTCTATATATAAGCCTTTATAAAAATACCATCTTCTCGATATTCTTCTGAAATTAGCTCGCCATTCTCACGAATTTTCGCAATAGTACCTGCCTCTGTATATGGGATAAGCTTCTCAACATATTCCTTTCCATCACGAAGAAGCTCCGCTAAAATCTCTCTAACTCTGTCTAAACCTTTGCCAGTTTTTATAGAGGTATGAACAGTGTAATCAGCTCTTAAATCATGATAATCGTGCTCGTCAGCCACCTTATCTACCTTATTAAAAATAGTAAGTATAGGCTTATCACTAACGCCAAGCTTATCAAGAGTCTGATAAACAATCTCCATCTGGCGGTCCATCTGAGGATTGCTTACATCCACCACGTGGATAATATAATCTGCGTATTTAGCCTCCTCTAAGGTACTCTTGAAAGCATCTACCAGATGATGAGGAAGCTTTCTAATAAATCCAACTGTATCGGTAAGAAGGATTTTCTGGTCGTTATCTAAAAGTAATTCTCTTGTTGTAGGGTCCAAGGTAGCAAACAGTGCATCCCACTCAAGGATGTTTGCATCGGTAAGTTTATTCAATAAAGACGATTTTCCAGCGTTTGTATATCCTACAATAGCAGCCACAGGAACACCATTGCGCTGACGCTTAGCTCGTGTAATCTCTCGGTGAGAAACTACATCTGCAAGCTCCTTCTTAAGCTGACTAATTCGTCCAGCTATAAGACGCTTGTCCATCTCCAGCTTTTTCTCACCAGGACCTCTTGTACCGATAGCACCACCGCCACCTGCTGCAGTACCACCTACTCGGGACATATTCTTACCAAATCCAGTAAGTCTGGTCATCTCGTAGCGAAGCTGTGCCAGCTCTACTTGAATCTTACCCTCTGCTGTGCCAGCTCTAGCAGCGAATATATCAAGAATAATAAGGGTTCTGTCCATAACCTTTGTATCTAAGGCATCTGCAAGATTTCTCATCTGTGCAGGAGTAAGCTCGTCATCACATACAATTCCTGTGGCACCTGTCTCCCAAATAAGGTCTGCAATCTCATCAACCTTTCCAGAGCCCACATACGTACCCGGGTTTCTTCTTTCCAGATTCTGCATAATCTGTCCCACCACCTGGGCCCCTGCAGTCTCGCAAAGTTCCTCCAGCTCCTTCAGGGAATCCCATGCCTCAGCCTCATCCCCCTCGTTCACAGCCACCAATATAACTTTTTCTATAATCTTTTCCGTATTAACCATTTCATTTCCTATTCTAAAATCTTATTCACCTTGATTGTAACATAGTTACTATTCCCAGTCCTAGTAAATATTATAGTATTAGGTAAAGCTATTGACTCAGTGGTGAGGATGTGCTATTTTTCTAGTGAAAATAAAATAAATGATTCGCTAGGGGTGCAATTTGCTGAGAGGTGTTTCACCGACCCTTATCACTTGAACTGGATAATACCAGCGTAAGGAAGCTTTTTTGATGATCTCCTAGCATATGTATGAAGGGAGATTTTTTTATTATGATTAATCACGTTTCTAAGGAAGAAAACAAGTTGGCATTTACAGCCAGACAGTTAGCATTTTGTGCGGTTTCTATTGCACTTGCTTTTGTACTGTCAAATGTAAAGATTTTTAAATTTCCTACAGGCGGTTCAATTACTGCATTTTCTATGCTTGTAGCTGTCCTTCCTGGATTCTTCTTTGGACCATTTGTTGGTATCGCAGCAGGTGTTGCTTATGGAATTTTAAATCTTATCGTAGATCCATATATTCTCTTTCCTGCACAGGTTGTTGTAGATTATATTTTAGCCTTTGGTGCTCTTGGCTTATCAGGATTCTTCTATAAGTCAAAGAATGCTCTTATCAAGGGATATGTTGCAGGTATTCTTGGCCGCTACGTATTTGCGGTTATTTCTGGTTGGATTTTCTTTGGAGAATGGGCTTGGGAAGGTTGGAATCCACTTGCTTATTCATTAGCCTACAATGCAATTTATATTTTTGCTGAGGCAGCCATTACAATTATTATTCTTTTCCTTCCACCAGTTAAGAAGCTTATGACCACTCTTAAAGAGATGGCTACATCTAGATAATTAGAAAATAATTAAATAATAAAATTCCCTCCCTTAAAAAAGGGAGGGTTTGTTTTATACAATATTTAAAATATCTACAAATCCTGTAACCTCAAAGATTTCCATTACAGAATCCTGTGTGTTCTTTACTAACATTGTTCCATGGTCGTTCATCTTTTTTTGTGCTGATAAAAGAATTCTAAGTCCTGCACTTGAAATGTACTCCAGCTTTGAAAGGTCAAATACGACTTCCTTTGAATTATCTATGCAGTCACTTAATGACTCCTCCAGCTGTGGTGCTGTTACTGTATCTAAACGTCCATCAAGACGAATTGCCAATTTATCCCTATCTTGAATCTTCTCTATATTCATCACTTTATGCCTCTTTCAAATTGTAAATCATAGTCATCTGTACATTATCTTTTTTTGCACCTACGATTACATCATCTGCAACGTTGGCTACGATTGATTTTTCTAATTCATCCCAGGCGCCCTGCATTCCAAGGTCTTCGCCTGCCTTTTCAGCAATGGCTTTCTTGTAGTCTGTCAAAGACCACATAAATCCATTGAATGCACCAGGATTCATAGCGATTCCTGCATCACAGTAGATTCCCATTCCACCATAATTTAATGCCACGCCATTAAACTTCTGATTCAGACTCATTACGCTTTCGTAATTAAGGATTCCTGTCTCTACAATATCCTTAACCTTTCCCATGAAGCCCTTGGCCATATCATTCTTTCCTGACCTAGACATTGAAAGTATTTCGTACTTTTTGTCTGCACTCATTTTTGTAGAGCCCACAAGCTTTACACAGCATTTTCTTTCAAATCGCTCTGCCCAAATCATTGCATAGAAATCACCGGTCATCTCTTTAATCATTCCGATGGTTTCTTCAAAAAGAAGCTTCATGCGGATACTATCCTTATTTCCAAGGTTCAACTCAGCGATTTTGTCATCAATCCTTTCGTATGCCTTTGATAAGCTATCATCTACAGCTGATACAAAAATAGGATTTCCTATTCTTACGTGTTCTGACTCCATCTAATACCCTCCTTTTTCATTTATCTCCTGATGTGCTCACATTGTACCTCACCTTTTATCACACAAGTGTCACACCAGGATTACTCCCCTATAAATCACCATCTACGTGATTCAAAATAAAAACTCATCCCCGAATATATTAATAATCTTCTAAATCGTAGCTGATTTCATCAAGCTCAGCATGGAAAAATTCCGACCAGCTGTATTGATTCATATAATCGCCAATATATTTATATTTTGAAGCATTCTTTTTCTCCAACCAATCGTACATATCACATTCGATTCTGTCCTTTGCGATGGCCATGCTTCCTCTCTGCTTTAAAATGATTCCATCTAATTTCAAGCGACTAAAGGTATTTTGCAAATCCTGTCTTAGGTTACATAAATAAGAAAGCTTCTTGTCAGGGTCTCCATCATCCTCCCAAAGAGAAGCTATAATTTCTCCATTAGTGGTCTGCGCACCCCTATTGTTTATAAGGATGGCCACTATTTCCTTTGTACGCTTATATTTAAACTCCACTGGTTTATTGTCAACAAACAGCTCGAAATTGCCAAAGGTCTGGGCAAATACACGCTTATGCCCGTTGTAGTGCTCAGCATATCTCAGCTCATCTATCTCAGTCTTTACCTTGTCCTTTGAGGCTGGCTTTAGCATGTAGCCACTGGCGTGTAATTCCATAGCCTCATAGCCATAATCCTTTGTCTCGCTAATATAGATGATATTGATAAAAGGATTGAGCTCCTTTAAATATTTTCCAAGCTCTAATCCATTTAAATCAGGCATATTGATGTCCAAAAAAGCCACATCGATTTCCTCTTCTCTGGCCTTGGCCAAGGCAGCAAGAGGATCATCAAAATACATGAGCTGCGCATCAGACATTACAGATTTGCAGATTTTGTTAACCTGCTCTAAATCCTTTTTATTGTCATCCACCATAATCACTTTCATTACAGCTCACCTCCCCCAAGGCTAACTGATGAAGTTTTCTGATTCAGTCGCTGCTCTCTAGTCATATTAAGTGGTGAAGGCTCACCTACGATAAGGGTCTTTCCTTCATTTAATGCTGATTCGTGCAACATACCGCAATTAAGATCTGCAATAACAAGTGCTGCAAATCTATCATAATTATCATCATCGATGACTGGAAAATGATGCTTCATTCTGTACCAATGCTCACTGTCGTAACCTACGCTGCCGATATACAGCCTGTCTGCGGTATCTGCCACATCGTCAACATCAGCGTATGGTGCATTTTGTAATTTTGTGTCCTCACAAAAAAGAACTGCGTAAACACGCAGTATCTTTTCTCTAAGAGACTCCTCGTGTCCATCCTTAGCCACCTTACCAGTTTTCTCGTCCATAAGCTGGTAGTAATAATCCTGAGCCTCTTCACTTTCTTCAAATTTAATCAAAGCATCATAGAATCTTCTATTGATAAGCTTTTTTTCCATAATTCCCCCCATAGTTATTAAAATGAAATTTCGATATTCATTGAAGTCCTGATTGGATCTCCCCCTGTTAATATGTCATAGTCCAATTGAAGCTTTATGTTTCCTTCAGTCTCTACCACCTTATAATTTCTGGTAAAGATTCCAAGATTCAAATCTCCCATTGGTGTGCTGTACACATTATCAGTTTTCTTTCCAGGCATAAGTGTAAGCTTGGAATTAAGGGCCCCCTTCTGAGTCATTGAAAGACTGCGTCTATCAAATGAAATCAGACAACTAATCTCTCCATCCTCACTAGGACGCTGATAAGAGAGATAGCGCTTACCTTCTCTCTCCGCCAGCTCTCCCATATATTCCTGATTAGTTGTCTCGTTATCTCCACCCATTTTCTGGCTAGATTGTAGATTTATTTTACATTGATTTTTAATCATATATTATTTCTGCTCTCTAATCACTTCTCGCACTGCATTGATCTGATTTGAAAGGTGTGTATGCATAATATTCTTTAAGAAATCCACGTCTCTTCTGGCAAAGCCATCGATGATAGCTCTGTGCTCCTCAATAAGCTGAGCATAAACTGAAGGATTCTTTACATACTCATATCTGTATCGATACATCTGCTCCCTTGCGGAATTAATAATGTTTTCAAGCTTTGGATTTGCAGCTGCTGCATAAATCACATCGTGAAAAGCCTCGTCCGCCTCTACTACGTGACGAACATCATCCTTCTTAGTAGCTGCCTCAAAAGCCTTCATTGCCTCTTTAAGATCTACGAACTGGGCATCAGTCATACGCTCGCAGGCACAGCCTACAGCAAGGGCATCAAGGGCATCCCTAACCTCTAACACGTCCTGTAAATCCTTTTCTGTCATCTTGGCAACCTGTGCGCCCTTACGAGGAATAGTAACTGCCAGACCTTCCTGCTCCAGCATTCTAATAGCCTCTCTAATTGGTGTACGGCTAACCCCTAGCTTAGTAGCAAGATGCATCTCCATCAGACGCTCTCCTGGCTTTAATTCCCCCTTTAAAATTGCGTCACGCAAAGTGTTAAATACCACATCCCTAAGTGGTAAATAATCATCCATCTGTAGTGTAAGATTCTCAGTCATTTTCCCCACATTACCTCCTTCTAATGGTTGTTGAACAACGTTGTAAGATAAAGCTGCTTCACCATACCAGTTTTTGTCAGAGCTTCCTTAGCTGCTCTGGCAGTTTTATTATCCTCAAAAAATCCAAATACTGTAGGGCCGCTGCCACTCATCATGGCACCTACAGCACCATTATCAAGCATATTCTGCTTGATGTCTGCAATAATAGGATGCATTGGAATAGTAACATCCTCCAACACATTTCCCATATGTGAGCACAGTGCCTTTAGGTCCTGTGCCTTAATATCTGAAATAAGCTGATCAATATCAGGATGCTTTACAGAATCGAATGTAGCATCCAAATCCTGATAAACCTGCTTTGTAGAAACTGATATGCCAGGTTTTGCAATAAGAACCGGACATTTAATCATTGGAGGAAGTGGACTAAGCACCTCGCCAATGCCTTCTGCCAAGGCGGTTCCTCTCATTACACAGTAAGGAACATCTGCACCAAGCTTTACACCTCGTTCCATCAAATCCTGCTTTGAAAGTCCAAGATTAAACAGTCTGTTTACCGCAAATAAAACTGCAGCTCCATCTGTAGAGCCGCCTGCCATACCTGCTGCAACAGGGATGTGCTTTTCCAGCTTAATTTCTACACCTTCTTTTATATCAAACTCCTGAATGAGAAGCTTTGCTGCCTTTATACATAAATTATCATCGTTAACCGGAAGGAATTTAAGGTTGGTGGTCATAGTAACTGATCCATCCTTAACCCTAGTGACTGTAAGCTTATCAAAGAGATTAACTGTCTGCATAATCATGCGAACCTCGTGATAGCCGTCGTCCCTGATTCCTGTAACATCAAGACCGATGTTAATTTTAGCTAACGCTTTTACCTCAATACTATCCATATCTAATAGAGCCTCCATGCAAAATTGTACGCTTATGTATTTTGCACTTATTTGTTTTTTGTATACTACTAAATTTTAACAAAGTGCGTTAATATTTACAAGAATTATGTATTAAAATAAATACAATCTATATGTAAAAATTTATCAACTAGTGACCGATAAAAAGATTAGGAAAAGGATTTCCATATGGTTCGGTAATTTGGCCACAGAAACAAGGAGGTTTTTACTATGGATGTTAATATTCTAAATAGCGTTAGTTCTAACGTTGCCACGACTTATACCAAGCCCGAAGAGGCTGCTGAATCTAAAAAGGACACCCCTGAAGTTGCTAAAAGTGAAGATAAAAGTAAATTTTCTGATGAAGCTGCAGTTTACGAGAAATCTAAAGAGGATTCTGTAGTTACTTCTGAGAACAAACCAAAGATTGACCGTCAGGCTCTTGTTCAACAGCTAAAAGATGATCAGGAAAAGATGATGAACAATCTTATGGAAATTGTTAGAAAGACAATTTCTGGACAGGGAAGCTCTTTTGCTATTGCATCTCAGGATGATATGTGGAAATTCCTGGCATCAGGCAATTTCACCGCAGATGCTGACACCATTGCAAAGGCAAAAGAAGACATTTCTGAAGATGGTTATTGGGGTGTAGAAAAGACTTCTGATAGAATCTTAGAATTTGCCAAGGCACTTTCTGGCGACGATCCTGAACAAGCAGATAAATTGCTAGATGCTTTCAAAAAAGGCTACGAGCAGGCTACCGGTACCTGGGGCAAGGAGCTTCCAGATATCTCTTCTAAGACCTATGACGCAGTTGTAAAGAAATTCGACGCTTGGAAAAATGGCACCGAGACAAAACCAGAGAACAGCGCCATCACAACAGAAGGATAAGAAATTTATCAAATAAATAATACAAAATAACCCTCCTCTGTTTTATCAGAGGAGGGATTTTTTATCGCTTAATCTTTCCTGTTGCTGTCTTTTCAAGTGGTTCGTGAACAATGTTCTTTTTGTAGATACGCTTGAAAATTGGTAAGCGAGTATTCAATTCGTTTATGTATTCAAGGACTGCATCAGCATGTTCTTCTGATGCAAATACTGTGGTGCAGATTCTGTCGTTTTCTGCAAACACCTTACATTCCTGAATAAATTCGCATTTATAAAGCTCTTTTTCAAGCTCTTCTGGGCTTACGTTCTCTCCGCCTGAAAGAATGATAAGATTCTTCTTGCGGCCAGTGATATATACATAGCCTTCATCATCAATATATCCTAAATCTCCAGTATGAAGAATTCCATCAATAATAGACTTATTTGTCTCTTCTTCATTTTTGTAATAGCCCTTCATAACGCTAGGACTCTTTACGCAAATTTCGTCATGGATAATAGAAACCTCAACACAATTATCTGGGCGACCAACTGATTTAAGATGATTTTTGCAATCAAAATTAAATGTAATGTTTCCGCAGCTCTCTGACATACCGTAGTACTGGCCATAGTGAATTCCATTTTCCAAGAAGAGCTCAACTGTATTTACATCAATTGGTGCACCTGCTGTAATGACAAGCTTCATCTGACCTAAACGCTCCATCTTACCTCTGAGAATTGATTTCTTCCAAAGATTAAGTGCGGCTGGAATAACTACAGCTACATCAATAACCTCATTTTCAAGGTCCATAAGTACATTTCCTGGATTCTTGCTAAGGTATGTAGCACATCCCTTTTCGAAATGTGTTACCCAGCTAAGAAGTCCACCTATATGATAAAATGGGAAATTTGTATATACTCTTAAATTATGATCATCCATTGGCACATTATCATCAAATAATGTTTTTTCAATTTCAAACATATTTCCAGCTGAAATAACTACACCCTTTGGTCTTCCTGTGGTGCCAGATGTGTAAATCATAAAAGCAGCATTATTTTTTTCGTCTTCAGCAAAATCCTTTAATTCTATCTTGCCACCATTATCCTTAAGGAAATCAGCCAATGAAAGAAGCTCAATTTTGGTGGACAAGCTATCTAACATATCATTATCAGTTATTACACACGCTAGTTCTGCATTTTCTATTTCATAATTAAGTGTATCGATACTCTCGCGGATATTAAGAGGAACTGCGATACCTCTGCTAAATACAATGGCAGAGACTAAAGCTACATATTCGTATGTGCTATTGCAAAGAATACCTATTCTCTTTCCTTTTACATCCCCCATCTTCTGAGACAGGTTGTATGCACAGATTTCTGCCTCTTGAAAGAATCTTTCAAAGGAAACATCAAAAGTATTTTCTCCATCTAATACTCTATATGCAGTCTGACCGCCATATTTTTTACCATTTTCGATAAATCTAACCATTAAAAATTACTCCCTACACAACATTGACTTTCTGCCACGCACCATTACCATTGGTTTGCAACAGAAAGTCATAATTTTAATATTATTTTATTTTTCAGAAATAAGCTTTACCATATCGCTGACAGTCTCAACCTTTAATAATTCCTGCTCAGCCACCTTGATTGAAAACTCCTTTTCAATCTTTGATACGATAGACATAATCTCTAACGAAGATAAATCTAAATCATCCATAAATGAGCTAGTCTCTTCGATTTCATCCTGAGGAATATCAGCCACATCCTCAATTATTTTTGCAATCTTCTCGAATACTTCTTCCATTTACTCATCCTCCATATTTTTATTCTTATTCGTTATCTTTTTTGAAAAAGCGACCTTTGAACCAAAGGAAACCATATACCATGGCCAAATCAATAATTACTCTGGTAATAATCAAAATAAGATTTCTCTGCCATACTGGTCCCTGCCAATATTTCTCCACAAACCATTCCTGAAAATACAGACCAAATGCCTGAAGCTCGATAGAATGGGCACAAAGTACATATAAAGAATTTCTTCCTATACTTCTAAACCAATTAGCAACAGGGCCTTCGTGTCTATTTAAAAGCAATGACCAGTAAATAACGCCTAGAGATACAACTCCATAAGTGAATATACAAAGTGGTCCAACTGAATACATCAAATAAGCCATATTGTATACACCGCCTAAGCCCTTAAAGAGGAAGTATGCAAACAATGCCACTAGTGATACAAGAATCCCCTTCTTTCTGGTGGTAATTGATGTAAAGAACTTTCCTTTTTTTGTAAGATATCCAATGCAAAGATACAACACTGTAATGCATGACTGAGATAATGCAAAAGGAAGGCCAGGAGCAAACATCATACTCCAGCCTATACAAGCTATTACACTGGTTGCAATTAATAATTTCTTCCCTGAAAGATAATGTAAAAGCTGATTAAAAACCAAACTACCAATTACTAATGCAACAAGGAACCAACATGGACCGCAAGGACTAAGCATATATTTTCCAATAAAAATAGGCTTAGTAACACCAAATAGTGCCCCGAGGAAATATAAGCCTGTAGCTTTTATAGATTCCTTTACACTGCGATACAAGAAATAATGTACGCCTAAATGCAATGTGCATGTAATGACAATAGTAACTAAAAACGGAATAATAATAGTCTTATAAAGTCTATTGAAGCACATTTTGAAATCAGTTTTTCTAAAACCGTATCCACTAACAACAAGAAGTGCAGGCATAGCCGCCTCTCCAACAAAAGTACCGATTACAGCCCAAAAGTAAGAAAAAGCACTACTGTCATAATTATCTGTAAGACCACGAGTGTGGCCAATAATCATACTAAGTAATACAGCCCCTTTTAATAGATCAAACATACCAAGGGTATTTTTGATTACAAATTTCTCTTTTTTCATATTATTCTCCTAATATTTATTGCGTATTATAATTTTTTACGCAAAATCGCTATTATTATATCTTTAAATCATTTTTTATTCAATAAAAAAAGAATGCCGAATTTCTCTTAAAATTCGACATTCTTGTATGTATTTTTATATACAAGCTCTTATAAATAAATCCGTTCGTTTACTCATATCTACAAAAGAACCATCGTCCAGTTTAACAAGAGGTTGTGATAAGGCATTCTTGTAAATCATGCTTATAATTCCTCTGCTATTATCTGAGAGCAACACCCCGGAACCTATATAAGATTCTGCAATGTTTTCCAGAAATACCTGAAGAATATTTTGATCATATTTGGCCTTATCCTCGCGCTGGAACTGGGCAATAACCTCGAAAGGACAAATTCCCGCCCTGTAGCATCTGTCCGCCGTCATAGCATCATAAACATCGGTGATAGCTATGATTTTAGAGAATGGACTAATGAACTCTTTTGAAAGTCCGTATGGATATCCGGTACCATCATTTCTCTCGTGATGTTGAAGCGCTGCCAGCTTGATTCTTCTGTCTACTTCCTCATCCATCAAAAGATTATACCCAAGAAGTGGATGCTCTGCCATTCTGGCAAATTCCTCATCATTAAGCCTGTCAGGCTTAGTAAGTATATAATGCGGTACCAGGGATTTACCTATATCGTGGTAAAGACCACACATTGTAAGAACATCCAATTCCTTTTCATCATAAATGCCAATCCAGCCACCACAGACTCTAGATATAATTGCCACATTTACACAGTGCTGAAATGTGGAAGCATCTAATTCCTGAACATTTAGCATCATAGCCATAATACCAAGTCCAGTGGAATGCTTTTCAAAAACATGATGTATCTCTTCTATCAATCCATCACTTTCTATAGGAACCTTGTGTTCTACAAAGTCTGTAATAATAGCCTCCAGCTTGTCTGTACATTTGTTATAGGCCTTTTTAAACTCCTTAAATTCCTTGCTGTTTTGGATTCTCCAGGATTGTGTCTCACCTATAAACTCATCAGGTGCGTCATCATATTTATCAATTGCCTCTTTCTCGTCCTGAATGGCAATCTTGGTGATTCCGTAATAACTTAAATGCAAAAGCTGCTGGGCCGTAATAGGAGTACCTGGCTCAGCTAAAATCTGACCTCGAGGACTGATAATTCTCTCGGCCAAAATCATTCCTGGTTTAATTTCATTTATATTTACTCTTTTCATTTAAGTTCCTCACCTAAAAAAACACTCTGGCACAAGATAATACTAATATACAAAGGTTAAAACTCTGTGAATTACTGCTTTTTTTGTTATTTTAGCAACAAAAAACCTCCTCTTTATTAAAAGAGGAGGTAATGTTTGAATTTTATCTAGCACCCTTATCGTAAGGAATACCCTCTGCCTTAGGAGCTCGAGAGTTCTGTGATGTAAATGCAAGAACGATAAGTGAAACGATGTATGGGAACATATTGTAAACAGTTCCTGAAATAGGAAGTGCGTGAAGGAATCCGATTCCCATATATACATTTGAAAGTGAACGGAACAATGCAAAAAGCACTGCTGACCAAGCAATACGCTCTGGCTTCCACTGACCAAAAATCATAACAGCAAGAGCAAGGAAACCTGCACCTGCTACACCGTAATCAAAGTGCCATGTAGAGTTGGCTGCACATATGTAGATGATACCACCGAGTCCGCCAAGGAAACCTGACATAAGAACACCGATGTATCTCATAGCATATACATTGATACCAACTGAATCGGCTGCCTGTGGATGCTCACCGCAAGCGCGAATTCTAAGAGCAAGCTTTGTCTTGTAGAAGAATACGATAGCTACTACAAGAAGAACGGCTGCTACTACGATAAACCAGCTAAGCTGGAGTGAACCGACATTGAACATAAATGCATTATGTCCTCTGACATAATCAAGCTTTGCAGAGAAATCTGTACCGCCTGAACGAGCTGTGTTAAAGCCCTTTACAATAACTGTAGCTGATGCTGTAGCAAGCATATTAAGAGCTGTACCGATAAGTGTCTGATCAGCCTTAAAATTGATACAAGCAACTGCAATAAGCAGTGATGAAAGCATACCTGCAACTGCTGCAGCTAAGAGAGTAAGTGCAATAATTGTAAATCTAGATGCATCACTAGGGAGAAGAACCATTACCATTGCACCGGCCATAGCACCAAATACCATGATGCCTTCAAGACCAAGATTGATGATACCACTTCGCTCTGAGAACATACCGCCCAAAGCTACTAAGATAAGTACTGCAGAAAAGATAAGTGTGTACTGAATAAGTAATACCATTTCTACACCTCCTTTTCTTCAGCTTTATCAGCTGGTTTTGCTGGCTCAGCATTGGCATTAACCTTTACCTTGCCAGGTCTGTTAAGTATTGTTCTAAAGAATAATACGAATCCGCAGAGGTAGATAATGATTGAAATCATAAGGTCTGCAACCTGTGGATTGTAATAGTTTGTGTTGAGGTACTGACCACCAAGTGTGATGTACTCAACAAAAAGTCCTGCAATGATGGCTCCGATTGGGTGAAGACCACCAAGGAATGCAACAGCGATACCGCTGAAGCCCATACCAGGAACAGATGAAGCAATCTTGAAGTGCTCAACTCCTGTAAGGTAATACAAGCCTGCAGCCATACCTGCGATAGCACCAGAAATAACAAGAGTGAGAATGATGTTTCTCTTAGCATTCATACCAGAGTACTTAGCTGCCTCTTTGTTATGACCTGTAGCCTTGAGCTCGTAACCAAATGTTGTCTTGTTTAATACAACAAGAATAATGATTGCAACAATAACTGTAATTGGAATAGCAATAGTCATATACTGATTGCCACCAAAGAAATCCTGCATAAATCCTGGAAGAAGACCTGAAGGATTTAAATCGCTAATCTCGTATGTCTCAGATTTACTCTGATTCATACATTTTGCACCACCAAGGATGATGTTACAAATATAAAGACCAATCCAGTTAAGCATGATTCCGGCGATAACTTCGTTTACATTGAAGAACGCCTTGAAGCATCCTGCGATAAAGCCCCAAACTGCACCAGCAACAATAGCTGCAAGAAGGCAAAGTGCCCAGTTCCAACCAAGAGCAAGTGAAGTGTAAAGGCTGGCAATAATACCTACTGTATACTGTCCAGCAACACCGATATTGAAGAGGCCTGCCTTATAAGCAAAAAGAATAGCCTCTGCACAAAGGATAACAGGTACTGACTTTACTAAGAAAGAACCCATATACTTCATAAGAGTATTAGTGCTGGCAATACGATATTTAAAGAAGTTGGTAAGGATGGCTGCCATACCCTCACCAGCGTGCTCTGCATTCATAAAGCAGAGAATAATATAACCTAAAACGATACCTAAAACTGCACACAAAACTGAAGCAAGTAATGTCTGTACTGCTGGTCGTTTAAAGAAGCTTGTCTTTTCCATTACTTAGCCTCCTTTCTGTCGTCACGTTTAGCGCCTGACATGTATAATCCTAATTCCTGAAGTGTTGTTGTCTTTGGATCAACCTCACCAACAATCTCACCTTCATACATAACAAGGATTCTGTCTGAAAGATTCATAACCTCGTCCAACTCAAGAGAAACAAGAAGAATAGCCTTTCCAGCATCTCTCTCCTTAACGATTTCTTTATGAATATATTCGATAGCACCAACATCAAGACCACGGGTAGGCTGTACAGCAATGAGTAACTCGTGCTGTCTATCCATCTCACGAGCTACGATAGCCTTCTGCTGATTACCACCTGACATTGAACGAACAATAGTCTTTGCACCCTGTCCTGAACGAACATCAAATGCCTGAGTAAGTCTGTCTGAGTACTTTCTCATATCAGCCTTCTTGATAATACCGTGCTTAGAGAACTCTGGCTCAAAGTATCTCTGGAGAATCATATTCTCCTCCAATGTATAATCAAGAACAAGACCGTGCTTATGTCTATCCTCAGGAATGTGGCTCATTCCATGAGTGTTCTTGTAACGAATAGACTTCTTAGTGATGTCTTCGCCACAAAGAGTAATCTTACCGCTTGAAATGTCATCGAGACCTGTAAGAGCTCCAACGAACTCTGTCTGACCATTTCCATCGATACCTGCGATACAAACGATTTCACCAGCGCGAACATTGAATGAAACGTTGTGAACAGAATCATTAGAATGAAGCTTGCTCTTAACACAAACATTCTCAACCTTGAGAACTTCGTCTGTAGGCTTAGCCTCCTCCTTATCAACAGCGAACTTTACATTACGTCCTACCATCATAGAAGAAAGTTCTTCCTTGGTAGTGTTCTTTACGTCTACTGTACCGATGTACTTTCCTTTTCTGAGGATTGAGCATCTGTCAGCAACTTCCATGATTTCGTTAAGCTTGTGAGTGATGAAAAGGATTGACTTACCTTCTGCAGCAAGGTCCTTCATAATCTTCATAAGCTCGTCGATTTCCTGTGGAGTAAGAACAGCTGTAGGCTCATCAAAGATAAGAATATCATTATCTCTGTAAAGCATCTTAAGAATCTCGACACGCTGCTGCATACCAACAGTGATATCCTCGATCATAGCATCTGGGTCTACCTTGAGGTTGTACTTGTTAGACAGATCTATAACCTTCTTACGTGCCTCAGCCTTTGTCAAGAAACCAAATTTGCTAGGCTCAGAACCAAGGATAATGTTGTCAAGAACTGTGAAAATATCAACCAGCATGAAATGCTGATGTACCATACCAATACCAAGATCAGTAGCGTCGTTAGGATTGTTAATCTTAACTTCCTTACCGTCCTTTTTAATAACTCCCTTTTCTGGTGTGTAAAGTCCGAATAAAACACTCATAAGAGTAGATTTTCCGGCTCCATTCTCCCCGAGAAGTGCATGTATCTCGCCACGCTTTAACTGCAAAGTGATATCGTCATTTGCAATAATGCCTGGAAACTCTTTTGTAATATGCAGCATCTCAATTACGTAATCTTCCATCGCAATACACCTTTCTAAATGTATTAATAATTCTGATATTGCCTCTCCCTAGAAGTGCAAAACCATAGAAAACATCATTATACTTCCCTCATTGATAATAATGTTTTATATAGCTTTGATAATTCTAAAAATAAGGGAAGGTATAAAACCTTCCCTTATAAACTGTTCTTAAAAGAGAACGGGAAGACGCACATATTATAAATTTGCTCCGCAAATGGATGTGCGTCGTGGCAAGTCATTTTAGTGCCTTGCACTAAAATTACATGCTCTTAATGTATGTTGTCGAACTCAGTAACCTTGATTTCTGTAGAAGGCATAGCATCTGTTGAGTTGCTAACCTTAACTGTTCCATCGTTCATAGCAGCAACAAGTGCCTTGTAATCATCAACTGTGAAGTTTGTCATTGTCCAACCATCCATTGGAAGCTGTACATAGTTGAGTGAAGGATCTGTACCTGATACGATACCAAGGTTTTCAATCTTTCCAGAGTAATTTGCCCAGTTACCAGCGAATACATCTGTAAGTGTTGCATCAACTGTAGCTGCAAGACCCTTCATAGCTGAAGTTACGCAAAGACCCTGAACCCCGTAAGCGTTTTCGATTGTACCAGACTGATCAACGTCAACACCGATAACCTTGCCGTCAACACCTGGCTTTGTAGCTGCTTCGCAAGCTGATGTGTAGATACCACCGCCGCAAGCAAATACGATTTCTGTACCATTTGAATACCATGTATCCATCTGAGCTGTGATAGCATCATCACCGTAGAACTGACCACCATATACATAGTTTACAGCTACGTCTGAAGCGTTGCCAAGCTCAACTGCTGCATCGTTACATCCCTGAACGAAACCAAATCCGTAACGGATAACTGCAGGAACTGCCATACCGCCAAGGAAACCAAGCTTTGTGTAGCCTTCCTTAACTGCTGCATAACCTGCCATGTAACCAGCAAGCTCTTCCTGATATGTGAATGAGCAAACATTCTCTGGAAGTGTATCCATACCTGCGCCCTGGAAATCACCTTCGCTACAGTCAAGTGCGATGATTGTAACGTTTGGATAATCCTCAGCAACCTGAGCGATCATACCTGCGAAAAGGTAACCTGGAACGATGATTACGTTGTAACCATCTGTAACAGCGTTCTCAAATGAAGCGATACGAGCATCATCTGAATCCTCTGTTGGCTTATAGTACTGGAAATCTACTCCATTTTTCTCAGCAAATGCCTTTGAAGCTTCGTAAGTTGTCTGGTTGAATGACATATCTGTGATATCACCAGAGTCTGTAATCATAGCGATTTTCTTATCGCTAGCTGCAGCATCTGCTGCCCCCTCTTCTGTAGCTGTAGTAGCATCTGAAGCTGTCTCGCTTGATGAAGATGAACCACAACCTACAAGCATAGTAGCTACCATTGAAGCTACAAGAAGTACGCTTAATAACTTCTTTTTCATTCTTTTAATTCCTCCTATTAATTACGTTTCCATTTAATTATATGAAAACACCTAAATAAAATTATAAATTTATTTAGAGTATTTTTCAAGGATATTAGCGCATTAGTGCACTAAATTTTCAGGCCCAAAGCCTAATGGAAGTAATTCTGAAAGGGTCATTGTAGTAATATGCACCATATCTTCAGTAACTGAGTCTAAATCATCGACCCCTTCAACCTCTGCTAAAAGAACCTTAAAGCTTTCTGGGTTAACGAACTCTCGAAGCACCTGTCTGCACACTCCACAAGGTGCACAAAGTGGAAGTGTTTTAAGATTATCCATACCGCCTACAATAGCAATAGCTGTAAACTCTTTATGTCCTTCACTGACCGCCTTGAAAACAGCAGTACGTTCTGCACAATTTGTAGGAGTATAACCTGCGTTTTCCACATTACAGCCTTTGAACACAGTACCGTCTGTGGATAAAAGGGCTGCCCCTACCTTGTGATGTGAATATGGTGTATACGCCATTTCTCTAGCCTCAAGGGCTAATTTAATTAACTGAAAATCTGTCAAACTAGTCACCTACCTCTGTGGCAGAAAGCTCTGTGTCATCAGCAGCGATATAAACCTTCGCCTGACGTCCCCACTGATTTGATGGGTAATACTCTACCACCTTGTTAAAACATTCCATTGCCTTTGCTGAATCTCCTGTAAGTCTGTAGCAATCTCCAAGTAAAAACAGCGCAGCGCCGTTATTATATTTATCATCTATATCTACAACGGTCTGGAAATTTACGATTGCACTCTCGTAATTCTCCTCGCTGTAGAATGTATTTCCATCGTTGTAATATCCCTGAATGATAGTTGGAGCAAGCTGTGCATAAAGATTGTCATAATATGTCTTTCCAGCATCTCCAAGAACTTCCTTTGATACCAGCTGAATTGCCTCACTGGCAGCTGCCTCGTCTCCTGCAAGATGAGCATTCTCCGCTGCAAGAAGATTTTCGTAGGAAGTAGGGATATCCTGAGTCTCATCATAGGCTGAGAGACTATCCTTTAGCTTTTGAATCTCTTCCTCAAGCTCCTGATTCTTTTCCCTTGATTCGGAAAGAGTCTCATTTAAAGCAAGAACTGTATCCGTGTTTCCATCTGTCATGTTCTCCTTGACAGTTGGAACAATAAGGAAGAAGCATATCAAAAGACCAACCACAAGTCCTAAAAGAATATTTACAAGACTTGTACGGGTGTTATCCAGCATGCTTCTAAGAGCATTTTCATTCATGATAACCGTATCGTTACCATCAGTGAAGGTAAACACATCGTTTTTCTTTCTGCGTTTACCAGTGTTTTGCTCCTTTAGGCCTTCCTTAACCTCGTGAATATAGCGGATAGTTGTAGTATTATTGCTATCTATTTTTGCTGCAGCAACAAGTACCTTTCTGGCATCAGCGTACTTTTTATCCTGCATGTAAAGTAAAGCCAAAAGCTGGTGAGCCTTTACAAGATTTGGATTCTGGCTGATTACCTTCTTAAGCTGGATAGTAGCTAAATCACGGCTTCCTGCCTTGCAATATTCAATTGCCTGATTATATTTTTTGATAGTGGAATTAAGCTTGGTCAGAAGCCCCGGGTCGTTTTCAATCTCTGCAAGATATCTATCTGCATCAGGATTGTCCTCCTCCTGGAGATTCTTAGATAAAACCCATTCATTGATTGCTCTGACTGTATCTCCCACCTGATAATAACAAAGACCAAGAAGATTTCTGGCTCTTGTATTATATTTGTAGTACTGAAGTGAAGATTTCAGCGCCTCAATGGCTCCAGTTATATCTCGAACCTTTGCCTTTTCCAAGCCTTGATTATAGAACACATAAGATGTGTATATGATCTGTTTGTATAACAAAATATCGGCGCCGCAATTGTAACAAACTTTTTCGTTACCAACTTCGGCACCACACATAAAGCATTGCATCTATTATTCTCCGTATAAAGCTACTTTATTTTGTCACGTTGTTCTGCTGAGCAGAAATGTTTACAAGTAAATCTGTTAAATCAGTCAAATCTCTGGCCTTAATATCAGCCTCTGCCTGCTCAACCTCGATGGCTGGCTCAAATTTCTTTAATTCTTCTTCAAAATCAATCATTGATTGCCTGTCCCTTTAACACCGGTTATTTTTGTAAGTTTCACTCCCTCAGGAGTCTTTGTTATTTCAACTCTCTCGTGATTATCATTTATTGTAACATGATGGTCATCAATAGCAATATTTGCTCCAGCGTAGATACGTCTGTATACCTTTATTGAAGCATCCTTTCCAGCTACAATAACCTCTTTCATTTTAGCAAGACGTTTTGTTTCTTCCTGAACAATAGCTTCATCTCGAATTCTAACACGTAAAAGCTGCATACGTCGAGGATCTTCCTTATAGTTGATTCCTCGCTCTGCCCCAATCTTATCAAAGTCCTCAATTCCCTTTTTAATCTTTAGCACATTAGAATTAAGAGCCTCAATTTTCTTGGCAAGCATATCAAATTCTGCTGAACGTTCCAAATCTACACCTACAGACACATTAGTAATTGTACCAAATGAATTACCAATGTCGTTAACCTCAATTCCCTGAACAGCAGAAACAAAACCGCCGATAATAGAAGCATTATTTCCATTGAGCTGAATCATTCCATCACAGGAAATTTTACTCTTAAAGAAATAATCAGCCGTAATATTACCGGCACAATTTATAATTGCATACTCAACAAACTGGGCGGTAATTGAACCGCCACAGTCTATCATAGTTTTTTCATTACCCTTCACGCCTGATAAAAGGAACAAATCCTTTCCGGCATGAATATCACAATCCTCAATAAGTCCATGGATAATAACATTACCTGCAGCATCTATAACTGCACCATCATGAACTCCTCCGTGAACAATAACGTCACCATTAAACTTAATATTACCAGTTTCGATTCCAACATCTCCACTGATTTCGTGAACTGGCGAAATGAGAATCTTGCCCTGATTAACCTCTATCTTTCCATCCAGCTTTGCTGTGTAGGTAAGATTATCTCTGGAACGATCAAATCCTCGACCGATTAGTGGAGGCAAATCTCTAACTGGCTTTGGCTCTAGAATCTGTCCTCTAACAGACATACCACGGGAGCCCTGAACTGCAGGATGATAAATTGCAATCACATCGCCGGCCTTAACAGTCTCTATGGTTTTAATACTCATATAGTCAGCGGTACCATCAGGTCGGATGGTAGGTGTCCTATTGAACTTTGTATCAAAGGTATATTCGTAATAACCTGGGGTTCCCTGCTGTTGAGCATTGCCCTCGGCAACCTTTACGGCACGACCATAAATTGGGCTATCAGCTAGCTTTTTAAGCATATCCTGATCGATTCCAAAAGTCACATTGGCATTATTCAAGAAACCAAGCAACTGAGCAGCAGTAAAGCTTGGCACCTCATTTTTTCCATCAGGGATTTTGAAGGTCATAGTAGCCTCCAAACCATTTGATGAAACCTGTACTTTTGGCGCTTGTGCTGGTAAAGCCATAAGTCCCCCACGTAACAAAGATTTAGTATCTATAAAATATTTCGGCACAAATAGGCTCACAATGAGCCTATTCTGAATAGTTTAATTATATTTCAATAGTTATACTTTGTCACAAAGTTCACTAAATTTTGCGTATTTTTCATTAAATTTTCACGAATGAGGCATTTTAAAATCTTAGTACTTTCCGTCGTTTGGAAGGCCCTTTACAGCCTTAACTACACGGCTTGTTCCAAGACGGCTTGCGCCAAGGTCGATAAACTTCTGAGCATCATCAAGAGAAGCGATACCGCCTGCAGCCTTGATAAGCTTTCCGTTTGTCATATGATCTGCCATAAGCTTGATATCATCAAATGTAGCTCCGCCTGTAGAGAAGCCAGTAGATGTCTTGATGTAATCAGCATCAGACTTTGAAACTACTTCGCACATCTTAATCTTCTCTTCGTCTGTAAGAAGGCAGCACTCGATGATTACCTTAAGAAGCTTACCCTTGCAAGCAGCCTTGATTGCGTTAATCTCTGCAAGAACATCATCGTAACGTCCTTCCTTAACCCAACCAACATTGATAACCATATCTACTTCCTCAGCACCGTTATCAACTGCATCAGATGCCATAAAGCACTTTGAAGCTGTTGTAGCATAACCATTTGGGAAGCCGATTACTGTACAGATTGGAAGGTGTCCACCCTGAGCCTTAACATACTCAGCAGCCTGCTTTACAAAGCTAGCAGGAATACATACTGAAGCTGTCTCGTACTTCATACCGTCATCAACGATTCCTTTAATGTCGTTCCATGTTGCATCAACACCAAGTAAAGTGTGGTCGCATTTGCTTAAAATGTTCTTAATATCCATAGTTTCCTCCTGTCCCCTCATCCGCCCCTTCGGGGCACCTTCCCCCAGAGGGGGAAGGCAAACTCTAGGCTTCCCCCTCTGGGGGAAGCTGTCACCGCAGGTGACTGATGAGGGCTACCTTTTATTAATTATTTCATACTTGCTAGACGAGCCTCAACCTGGGCCATCATCTGCTCATATTTTGCAAGTTTTTCTCGCTCCTCGGCAACCTTTGCCTCTGGTGCTTTGCTCATGAATTTCTCATTTGAAAGCATTCCGCGTGAACGAGCAAGCTCTTTTTCGAGCTTTTCTTTTTCCTTTGTAAGACGCTCCTTTTCCTTCTCGAAATCTACAAGATCTTCAAGTGGAACAAAGAGTGTTGCATCTGGAATTACTGCAGAAACTGCATCACTTCCAATGCCAAGCTTGTCAGCCTGAACAATTACATCTGTTGCACCAGCAAGTGTTGCAAAAATAGGTGTAATCTCATCGAAGATTGCTCTAACATCAGCATCAGCTGAAACGATGTGGATAGCTGCCTTCTTTGAAGGTGGAACATCCATATCTGTGCGAAGCTGTCTCATGCCACGAACAACGTCCTTTGCACGCTCAACCTTTGCTTCCTCTACTGGGAAGTTCTTTGCCTCATCATATTCAGGCCAAGCAGAGAGCATGATTGTCTCCTCTTCGCTCTGAAGTGTGCAGAAGATTTCCTCTGTGATGAATGGCATAAATGGATGAAGCATCTTAAGAGCATTTGTAAGTGCAAACTTAGCTGTCCAAAGAGCTGCATTCTTGCTAGCTGTATACTCTGTAGAGTACATACGTGGCTTTACAATCTCGATATACCAGTCGCAGAACTGATCCCAAATAAAATCATAAACCTTCTGAACTGCAATACCAAGCTCATATTTATCCATATTTTCAGTAACATCTTTGGCTAAAGTGTTAACTGCAGAAATGATCCACTTATCCTCTGTTGCAAGCTCTGACTCAGCTGGCTCTGTAACCTCATTGTCTGCAAGGTTCATCATGATGAAACGTGATGCATTCCAAACCTTGTTTGCAAAGTTACGGCTGTTCTCAACACGCTCGTTGTAGAAACGCATATCGTTACCAGGTGCATTACCTGTGATAAGTGTAAGACGAAGTGCATCAGCACCGTAGTTATCAATAATCTCAAGTGGATCGATACCATTTCCTAAAGACTTTGACATCTTTCTACCTTGCGAATCACGAACAAGACCGTGGATAAGTACTGTATTAAATGGTGACTTTCCTGTATGAGCGTATCCTGAGAATACCATTCTGATTACCCAGAAGAAGATGATATCGTATCCAGTAACAAGTACGTTTGTAGGATAGAAGTAATCAAGCTCCTCTGTCTTTTCTGGCCAACCAAGTGTAGAGAATGGCCAAAGTGCTGATGAGAACCAAGTATCCAGTGTATCCTCATCCTGCTTCATATGTGTGTGTCCGCACTTAGGACAAACTGTAGGTGCCTCTGATGCAGGAGCAACAACTGTCTCACCACACTTCTCGCAGTAATATGCAGGGATTCTGTGGCCCCACCAAAGCTGACGTGAAATACACCAGTCACGGATGTTCTCAAGCCAATGTAAATATGTCTTATCATAATTCTTTGGAACGAACTGAAGCTCGCCAGTCTTGATAGCCTCGATAGCTGGCTTTGCAAGCTCTTCCATTGCAACGAACCACTGTGGCTTAACCATAGGCTCTACTGTTGTGTTACATCTGTCGTGTGTACCAACATTATGTGTATGGTCTTCAATCTTAACAAGAAGTCCCATCTCATCCATCTTCTTAACGATGATTTCACGAGCCTCGTATCTATCCATTCCTTCAAACTCGCCACCGTTTGAATTGATAGTAGCGTCGTCATTAAGAACGTTGATTACAGGAAGGTTATGTCTCTTACCTACCTCGAAATCGTTAGGGTCGTGTGCTGGTGTAATCTTAACAACACCAGTACCAAATTCCATATCAACATACTCATCAGCAACAACTGGAATCTCACGGTTAACGAATGGAAGCATTACAGTCTTTCCGATGATATCCTGATATCTTTCATCCTTAGGGTTTACAGCAACAGCTGTATCACCAAGCATTGTCTCTGGACGTGTAGTAGCGAATGTTACGAAGCGACCTGGCTCCCCAACGATTTCGTACTTCATATGCCAGAAATGTCCTGCCTGCTCCTCATGCTCTACCTCTGCATCAGAAATAGATGTCTGGCAAACTGGACACCAGTTGATGATACGATTGCCCTTGTAGATATAGCCTTCCTTATAAAGCTTTACGAATACTTCTTCTACAGCCTTTGAGCAGCCTTCATCCATTGTGAATCTCTCGCGCTCCCAGTCAGCAGATGAACCCATCTTCTTAAGCTGGTTGATGATACGTGTTCCGTACTCATCCTTCCACTCCCAGCACTTCTCAAGGAAGCCTTCACGTCCAAGGCTATCCTTTTCAATGCCCTGCTTCTTAAGGTGCTCGATAACCTTTACTTCTGTAGCGATAGCTGCATGGTCTGTACCTGGCTGCCAAAGAGCTGAGTAGCCCTGCATTCTCTTATATCTGATAAGGATATCCTGCATTGTATTATCAAGCGCGTGGCCCATGTGAAGCTGACCTGTGATATTTGGAGGTGGCATCACAATAGTAAAAGGCTTCTTGCTGCGATCTACCTCAGCGTGGAAATAGCCATTCTCCTCCCACTTTTTATACAAACGATCTTCCAACCCTTTTGGGTCGTATGTTTTTGCAAGTTCTTTCATACTATTCGTCCTTTCTGCATTAAAAAAGCCCTGTGTACGGCAAATTGCTGTACACAGGGCGCCATATACAATACGGTCGCGTTACCACCTGCATTTATATCTCATCTTATTCCTTACGGGAACGACTCGGATGGCTTATCCGCCTGAATGGCGCTTTGTTCACCACCTGCTCCGAAGCTACCTTCGTCAGCTCTGCTCCTAGGTCACCTTTCAGCCGGTGAGCGACCCTCTCTACAGGACGACACTGATTACTCCTCTTCATCATCGCATTTAAAACTTAACTTATGATATAAGTATTTTCCTCATCTGTCAAGGTTGGAATCCAAGAATTTCACAGTGATTCCTATGCCCCATTTTGTGCTTAAGTTTCTCAGTCTTTCGAGTCAATAGAGTCATATTTTATTTTTGATTTTTAATCCTTTGATTTCACACATAACTTCTCAAGCTCTACTTTAGATATCCCTAATTTTTCCACCGCTACCTCAACTGGAATAACTCTATCTTCAACTAATTCGACTAACATTTCTTGTTTTACTTTTTTTATATCATCTTCTCTACCCGGATAAAAATTTCTATAATATGATGGTTCGTTCCAAACATCTCTGTCCTCAATAGTAACATTAACATACTCCCAAATATCATTTTTGTATCTACTTTTTTCTTTTTATTCTAACAACGGCGATATACCTTGTCATTGAACCTGTGGTTTAAAAAACGCCGCCAGACTAGCTGGTAGCGTTCATAAAAAATCTTTCAAAATATTCATAATAACTTTTTATTGGATTACGTTCATTAACTATATCATAAACTGATGCACCATATAATTCCATTAGAGCAAGTAAAGTATCAGCCTGTGGATAGCTCTTTCCACTTTCGTGCTTATAAATTGCTTGGACAGATTCTAATTTGAGATACTTTCTTACATCTTCTACTGCTAATCCTTTTTTCACTCTAAGTCTTTTTAAATTCATTCCTACGACTCTAGGATTATACTCTCTTCTTTCTGCTGTCATCATAATTTCCCTAAAATTTTCCCTTTGTGATGTTCTATGATTAATGTTATCACTACAACCAATTCTAAGTAAACCACAAAATCAAAATTTCCTCTTGCATTATTTTTTTTGACGTGTTATATTAGCGCTTGTCTTTTTTCAAAAATTTACTTTCGGGTTGGTTCAACCATTATTCCACAAGGTTTAAAAACGAATCGAAACCACTTTCATATTCCTTAAGTTATTTATGTAAGGAGAATGAAAATGACAAACAAATTTAATAAGTTAACCCTATTTTTATCTACTTTGGCTATCGCCTTGGTGGCTCTTTTGATTATGCATTTTAAGGGCATGACATTGATGAAGCAGGTTAGTGCATCTGGGATAGATAATTCTGAAGCTATCTCTGAAATCTACGACTACATTGAATCTTTGAATGGTTTTACAGATGAGCAAAAGGCTGAGCTTCACTCTCTCATTCAGGAGCAGATTGATAATAACAACGAGCTAACTGAAGAGGAATTACTGAATCTGTATCAGCTGGTAGACCAAAAGCATCAGTCTAATGTGACAAATTTAGAGAACATTAAGAAGGAGTTGCAGCTAAAGCTTTATTCAATTGATGCTTCTGATAACGGCAGATATAAGGAGCTAATAAGCCTTATTGATGAAATCGATGTTATTATCGCCGAGATGAAAAAGCAAAATGGTTCTTCCATTCAGAATATCGATGCTAAGATTTCTGATTTGCAGGATGCCATTGATAAGCTTAATAAGAGAACTACAGATAACAATGGTTCTAACGAATTCAACTTTGGCTATAAGGATGGCACCTACGGATATTATATTGATGGCAATAACTTTAGACCGTTTTAAGGGAGGGTGCTATGACTTTGATTAATAAGATTAAACGAACCCTTCTTCCTATTACTTTGATTTTGGCACTGGTATCTCCAGTTTCGTCACGTATTGTCACTGCAAAAGAGGCAGCCACAAAAGCAAAAATGGAAAAGGTATTTATCCCCTTTAGAGACCAGATTCCATTTTACATATCCAAAAATTCCAGCAGCAAGGAGCAGCTTATAAAGGAGCTATGGCTGAAGCTTTTCTACGAGGAGCTAAACTGGGATGAGAATCACAGGGGATTCTATGATAAAAAATTTGATAGCTGGTGGAAGAAATATAAAGGTACGCCATATGCTGGACTTGATGGTGAATTCAAAGATATAGACAGGCAGCTTACTTTTTCTTCAGGAGATTTTGAAGCTTTTCTTGGAAACACGCTAGAGGCTAATCCCGAATTCTTAGGGCAGCTGTTAGGCTTAGATGGATATACACCCCCACCTCAGCCTGCAGACAATCCAACCTTTTCTAGACAGGTTATCTGTCAATATTTAGCTGACTCTGATAAATATGCTATGTATTTAACCCCATCCCTCATAAAACTCACTCAAGAGGGTGAATATCTTTCTGATAATTCGTTGAAAACTATCAGTTTCAAAGATGTTCCTGTAGATTACTATATGCTGGCCATTATCGCCAGCCAGTACCATCAGACAGATAAGTACGGCAAAGATATTCTTTCATCTAAACAAATTGACTGGCTTAATGGCTATATAAAAGAAATGTATGAAGCCTACACTACTGACTCATCAGCACTTTTGAAATCACTGGTTGTAAAGTATCCATCCCTTTATGATTTAGTGGCCAGATCTTATTATGCAGCAAATGACAGTACTGAGTATGGACAGGAGTTTTTCGATTATGTTGTTGCTTCAGGTGTAGGCATGGGAGCCTGGCTTTCTCTTAATGATGATATTGATATAAAAGGATTAGATCAAATTCCAGATCTCATATCACTTTTTAAGCTTTCCAACGGTTTTTGTGGTGGTCTGGAGGATGAAACAAAATGTAAAAATCGTGACAAGTGTCTTGCTGCTGTTTCAGCTGATTATGTAGCAACAGGTCTTCATAAAAATGAAACTGCCAGAGGCTATATCTTAGCAAATGAAAGCACCGCAGAAGTTTACGGCACTGATGAACATAAGGGATGGCAAAACAAATACCGTCTTATGCATAAAAAATTGATTGATGGCTTAGACACTATAGATGTAATTGCAGGAGAAAGCAAAGATGATCCAAAACATGACAATGCACATTTCAATGGATGGACTGGTGTTTTCAAAGAAATCACTTCCCATGGTTCTGGTACTGTAGACTCTAGAGCATTTATGCCTAACACTAAAAAGATTACCGTATATGCGTATTACCTTGGTCCAGACAGAAGAGATTACCAGGGTTTTAACTGGGTTGTTAAAAGTAAAGGAATTAATATATCTGGTAAGGTAAAAATGGACAAGGAATGGGTGAATGCAGGTACTACCACATGTCGCTCAGGAGATAAACGAGGTTCTGCTAAAGCAAATTTAAAAGCCTTTACCTTTGATATAAGCCGTTTGAACGAGGAAGATATTAAAGATATAAAGATATTTATAAGCTTAAGACAGCATAATGAGGTATTAGGTAATGGAAGTGGTGACTACGGTCACGTCCATGACCACCCTATCGATTCCAATTGCGGCATCCTAGAAAAGGTCACCTGTCACAATACAATTGACGACTGCGAAGATAATGGGGATGATTGGAAAGGAACTCTCACAGTCTCAGAAGAAACTCTAGAAGGTACTATCGATTACTTCTGTACTAAAAACCGAGAGCATCATTATTCAGAACCCATAAAAGCAACTATTACAGAAGAAAATGATGATTATACTGTTTACACTGCAAAGGGCACCTATGGAACCTACTCAAAACGAATTCTAAAGTCATCGGAATCTGAAGGAAATTCTAAGACTATCACTTTAGATAGCACAAATACCTCAGGAAAACTTTCAAATACTATACGCAGCAATGAACGTATTTATCCAGGTGGTTCCCTATCCTCAGAAACATACAAGGCGGCATCTGCTTCCATTAATTGCACTATCCTTCCAGGGGTAATAAAAACAGGTGCAAAGATAATCTCCCTAAAGTGCCTGGCTTCTCAGGAGCTGGCAGATTTATCCATAAAAGTATATTCATCCAGAAAAGTATTGTTGGTGGAAAATAACTTGCTCTCTTCCTCTACTATTTACAACCTGGATTTATCTTATCTGACAGATGACGAAATTAAAGATTGCTTTGTAGAGATTTCTGCTCAGGCGAAGTCCAAAAACAAGGAACGCTATCACGCTAACGTAGGTGGTCCTGAACCAGCAGAAGCTGTTGCTACAATCAGCGTAAAATCTGTAACTATACAATACTAATCTAAACGAAAGGAATAATATGAAATATAAAAAATTGCTATCCTTCCTAATTACCTTTTCACTTATGGCAATCAGCTATCCTACAGGAATAGTCTATGCCAAGGATAATACAGGAAATGAAGCTATCAAAATAAACAAAGATACTGAACCTATGACCCATGAGGAAATCTCTGATAATGAAAAAGCT
>JAEEGF011436492.1_pt1 | contig 41384 bp, 30 predicted proteins | sample 9134171 | NCBI WGS metagenome assembly JAEEGF01 (sample SAMN16246542, study PRJNA631951) | gut metagenome | biome: gut microbiome; feature: rumen; material: AP-attached | host: Bos | place: Iran: Karaj | collected 2018-10 | reverse complement strand
AGAGGGTGTTGGAGAGGTTGTTGTGTGCGGCGTTTTCGCGGGCGGCCACGATGGAGTCTTCAACGTATTCGATGCCGATGACTTGTTTGCATTGGCGGGCCAGGAAGAGGGCGATTGTGCCGGTTCCGGTGTAGAGGTCGTAGACCACATCGTCGGGACCCACTTGCGCGAACTCGGCCACATAGCTGTAGAGCCGTTGGGCTTGAGGCGAGTTGGTTTGGTAGAATGTTTGCGGGCGAATGGTGAAGTGGAGGGGAGGGGCGCTGTTGTAGCCTTGCATGATTTCCTCCACGTGGTCCTGGCCGGCGAAGGTGACCGACGGGAGGTCGGCGTAGGAGTCGTTGAACTTGTCGTTGAAGATGTATTGAAGAGAGGTGATTTGGGGGAAGTTGTCGCGGAGGTGTTCGAGGAGACCTTCCCAACCGGGATGGTATTCGGCAATGACGAGGATGACCATCCACTGGCCGGTGCTGGTGTTGCGAATGATGAGGTTGCGCAGGCATCCGGTGTGGTTGCGGATGTCGTAGAAGGGGAGCTGGTGGGCGAGAGCGTAGTCGCGTGCAGCAAGGCGTATCTGGTTGCTCAGCTGAGGCTGGAGGATGCAGTGTTCGATGTTAAGAACCTTGTCGAAAAGCGTGGGGATGTGGAAACCCAGCGCACCGGGGTCGGGAGGAGCGTCGGGCGAGGGTGGGAGGTCGTGCCAAGCTTTGGTGGAGAAGGTGAATTCCAATTTGTTGCGATAGTAGTATATTTCTTCGGAGCCACAGATGGGCTGCATGCCCGAGCAGTCGATGTGGCCCAGGCGTTCGAGGTTGTCGCGCACCTGTTGCTGCTTGGCGGTAAGTTGGTCGGCATAGTTGAGGTTCTGCCAGCGGCACCCTCCGCAAGTGCCGAAATGGGGGCACTGTGGGGGTACCCGTTTGTCGGAGAATTGTTTTATGGCCACAACGCGGCCTTCGGCATAGTTTTTCTTTTTCTTGATGATTTTCACGTCCACAACGTCGCCGGGAACGACGAAGGGGACGAAGAGAATCATGCCGTCGATGCGTGCAATGGCTTTACCCTCAGCACCAATGTCGGTGATGGGTATGTTTTCCAGAATGGGTTGTTCTTTTGACTTTCGCATGTGGGTTTTCTGTTGGGTGAACGGATGGCAAAGAGGGTAAAAAAAAGAAGTACTGCAGATGAATACAATACTTCTTTTCTCTTTGCAAAGAGTCTATGCTTGGGGGATTGATTCCGGATAGATATTATCTCTCGTCGGAAACAGTCAGCTTTTTTCTGCCCTTTTTACGGCGTGCGGCCAAAACTTTTCTACCGTTAGCGGTGGACATTCTCTGGCGAAAACCGTGCTTATTAGCTCTTTTTCTGCGTGATGGTTGAAATGTTCTCTTCATTTTTTCTTCGTTTTTGGAGTTGCAAAAGTACGAACTTTTTTTCAATTGACAATAAAAAAATGTTTTTTTTCTTCTGCATTGTTTTTTAAATTGCTGAAAAATAATTTGATGATGATAAAAAAATGTTGTTTTTTTTATTGGTTCAAAAAAAAACTGTACCTTTGCAAATGCATTTATGGTGTTACAGGCATCATAAATGTCTATTAATTAAGGAAAGAAATACATATCCGGAGGGTAATTCCGAAAGGAGTGGCCAACCGACAATGAGTTACAGAAGATGGATAAAACAGGCTTTGCCAAGTTGATGGAGCGACCCGGGGTGCTGAGTCCCGAGGAGTGGGAGGATTTGCGCCGCGAGCGGGAACGCTTTCCGTTCAGTGCCCCGCTACAGGTGCTGTCGCTGCTGGCCGACAAGGCCGGCGGGGTGGCTTTGTGGCAGAAGCAACTGTTGCCGGTGGTGGAGTTGTACATGAACGACGTGGAGCGCCTTCACGAATTGCTGGAGCGTCCTACAAGCTCCGTTCCGCCTTCGCCTTCCCTACGGTTGGAGAGCGAACCTACAGCGAACCTACAGCGAACCTACAGCGAACCCTCAGCCCCCTTGGAACAGCCCGTTTCCGAGCCTGCCGCCGTTCGGCAGCCGGATGTTCCCGAGGACTTCGATGTTTTAAAGGAAATCAATGCCTATCAGGAGGTTTCGTTCAAAACGGCCCCCAAGAGCGTTATTTTGTCCGAATTTTTGGAAAATTCGGGTGGTATGCCCCCTGAAATGGAGGAGTATGACGAGGTTTCGGTGCAGGATCTTGCCAAAAAAAGTATTCGTCCGAGCGATTTGTTAGAGTCTGAAACTCTTGCACTTGTGTTGGAACGTCAAGGCAAATTTGCCCAAGCGGTGAGCATGTATGAGAAATTAATAGTCAATAATCCCGAAAAAAGTAGTACTTTTGCAGTTCGAATTGCCTCGTTGAAGGCCCGTATGAATGAAGATAAATAAACAAATAATAAATAATTAACACACAATGTACACAGTTATTGTTATCCTTATCCTGCTTGTATGCATTGCTTTGGCACTTGTTGTATTGGTTCAGAACTCGAAAGGTGGCGGATTGGCTGCTAACTTCTCGGCTCCTAACCAGGTATTGGGTGTCCGCAAAACCACAGAGACTATCGAAAAGATTACATGGGGCTTGGCCATTGCGTTGGTTGTGTTGTCGTTGGCTGCTACTATCGCCATCCCTCGCCATGCAATGGATTCGTCGCTGAACACAGAGGTTGACGCTTCCGCCGCCAAGAGTGCAGTTCCCGTTCCCGCTGCCACTGCTCCTATGGCTACCGATGTTGCCACTACCCCCGAGGCAGAGTAATTTTTTGGAACAAGCAAATATAAGGAGATTCGCCCAAACGGCGGACCTCCTTTTTTGCAATTAGGTTTGTTGCCAAGTGGAAAAAGTAGTCAGGTTCATATTGTCGCATTTCCCCCATCAACCCACCGCGGGCCAGTTGTCGGCTTGCGAGGCGATGGTGCAGTTTCTTTATGACCCCGACCCCGCGGCAGCATTTGTGTTGAAAGGTTATGCCGGCACGGGTAAGACCTCGCTGGTGAGTGCTTTGGTGCAGTCGGCTCCGGCTCTGCGCATCAAGACCATGCTTCTGGCTCCCACCGGACGTGCGGCAAAGGTGCTGGCGGGCTATTCGGCTCAGCCGGCCTATACTATCCACAAAAAGATTTACCAAACGGTTACCGACAGCAGCGGAAACATCCATATGGCGCGTGCGCTGAACAAGCATAGCTACACGCTGTTTATTGTTGACGAGGCGTCGATGATTGGCTTGGGCGACGATGGCGGATACGCGCGTCGCAACTTGCTTGAAGATTTGATAGACTATGTGGCTGAGGGCAATCATTGCCGCCTGATGCTAATAGGCGACACCGCCCAGCTGCCCCCGGTTGGTACCGACCAAAGTCCGGCACTCGATTTGGAATATCTTCGGGCGTTCTCGCACCTCAAAATCCACCATTACGAACTTACCGAGGTGGTTCGCCAACAGCATCTCTCCGACATTCTGCTCAATGCCACTCTTCTGCGCGTGAAGATAGCGACTCTGGCCGACGGCGACTTTCCCGAAATGCCGCTGTTCGACCTTTCGGAGGGTGGGGATGTGCAACGGCTTGGTGGGGCCGAGTTGGAGGAGACGCTCAACCGCGAATATGATGAAGCCGGGATAGAGCAGGTGGTTGTGGTCACGAGGAGCAATAAACGCGCCAACCTCTTCAATCAGGAAATCCGCAACCGTGTGCTGTTCCGCGAGGAGGAGGTCAACGCGGGCGACTACCTGATGGTGGTGAAGAATAACTACTACTGGCTTGACCCGGAAAGCGATATCGGGTTTATTGCCAATGGAGACATAGTGGAGGTGCAGAGCCTGCGCAACCATCAGGAGTTGTATGGATTCCATTTTGTGGACGCCACTCTGCGATTTGTGGACTATCCTGATGCTCCCGTCCAGGATTGCAAACTGCTTTTGGAAACGCTCCACAGCGAGTCGCCCTCGCTTACTTCCGACGAGTCGCAGCGGCTGTTCGAAACTGTGATGGAGGACTATGCCGATATGCCCCGTCACGCCGACCGGCTGAGGGCGGTGAAAGAGAACCCCTACTACAATGCCCTGCAGGTGAAATTCGCCTATGCCCTCACTTGCCACAAAACCCAGGGCGGCCAATGGCCCACAGTAATCATTGATCAGGGGTATGTTACCGACGATATGGTCGACAAGGAATATCTCCGCTGGCTCTATACCGCCGTCACCCGCGCCACGAGGCGTGTTTATCTGCTCAATTTCCAAGATAAATTTTTTGACCCGGCAGGATAATATTTTCCTTAAAGTTGAGTTAACTATATTAAATCCCCTACAACTATGAAAGCCGGACAACGACAATCTATGAAGATGAAACAGAAACTCTCCCCCCAGCAGTTTCTGTTGATGCAGATGATTCAACTGCCCGTCACCTCGTTGGAGCAACGGCTGAAAGAAGAACTGGAGAAGAATCCTGTGCTTGAAATTTCTTCTGAGTCGGACAATGCTATGGAGTCGCTCCCCGAACATGATGACGACGGTTATAACGACTATGAGAGCTTGGTGAGTGTGGATACCGACGATGACGACTACAGCTATCGCGAGCGACAGGAGCGCGACAAGAATATTGACCAGCGCGAAACCGTCTATGTTGCCGAACCCTCGTTTTTCGACAATCTGTTCGAGCAGCTCACCATGAAACATCTTTCCCCCCGACAGGAGGCCATAGCACAGGAAATTATAGGCTCGTTGAACAATTCCGGCTACGTGGGCCGCAGTGTCGACCTTATCGCCAACGACTTGGCATTTACGCAGGGCCTCGAGGTCAATCCCGACGAGGTGGAGGAGGTGTTGCACATCATTCAGCAGATGGACCCTCCCGGAGTGGGGGCACGCAGCCTTCAAGAGTGTCTTTCCTTGCAACTTCACCGCATGGAGGACGACAATCCCGATGCCGCGGTGGCCATACGTATTGTGGACGAGTGCTTTGACAGCGTGGCCAATCACAACTACGACTATATTCTCGAAACCCTTCAAATCGACAATCAGCAACTGCAGTCGGCGCTGGCCTTGATTCGAAGGCTCAACCCCAAACCCGGTGGCGGCGACTCAGATATCTCGCGCAACCATTACATAGTGCCCGATTTCATTATCACCCGTCACGACGAGGAATTATATCTCACCCTCAACAACCGCAATCTTCCGCAGCTGCAACTCAACTCCTACTATCAGGAGATGCTCCAGCAGCTGGCTGCCGTTCCGAGCCCCACGGCTGGCGAGAAAGAGACCATCGAGTTTCTGCAAAGCCGCACCGACAGTGCCAATATGCTGGTTGACACTTTGCAACAACGCAATGTCACCATGATGCGCGTCATGCAGGTTATACTGAAACGGCAATACCGCTTTTTCCTAACCGGCGACAGCTCTACGCTGCAACCTCTCTTGCAGAAAGATGTGGCCGAACAGACGGGTTATGACATTTCTACTGTTTCGCGGGTGGTAAACAGCAAATATGTACAAACAGAATACGGCACATTCCTGCTGAAGGACTGCTTCTCGCAAGCCATAGTGAACAACGAGGGCGAGGAGGTGGCCACCGAGGCGGTGCGTCGCGTGTTGCAGGAGACCGTCGACGCTGAAGACAAACAGAAACCCTATTCCGACGAGGCATTGGCCAACATCTTGACCGAGAAGGGATACCCCGTGGCCCGTCGTACTGTGGCCAAGTACCGCAATATGCTTGGCATTCCCGAAGGGCGGTTGCGTCGGCAGCTCAAAATGCTCTTGTTCTTCATCCTTGTGGCGGGAGCTCTCAGCGCGCAACAGCCACAGAAAGAGAGTTATTTCGACTCCATACTCAACGCCCGCATACGCGAGGGGAAAGCCAAGTCCATGCAGTCCAAGACACCCGCCAAGAAAGACGGCAAGACTGTGCAGCCCCGCCCGGCTCTCGAAATACACGAGCCCGAACCCGACCCCAATGCCATCGACACCGCACTTGCTTCGGGCGACGAGCTTATCGATGTGATGTACAACTCCACCCTTCCCCCGCCGTCGGCTTTGTGGTATGGGCGCAACCTTTCGGGTTCGCATGTCCGTCTGGTCGACCTCTCGATGGATTCACTGCCCGACGAAATCTCCATCCGGCTGCTAAAGGATAACGAGAAGTTCTGTTTCCCCGTGAAAAACATCATCACTTCGCCCTATGGTTGGCGGTGGAACCGTCCCCACCGCGGTGTGGATATCCGTCTTCGGATGGGCGAGCCGGTCCATGCGGCATTCAACGGAGTGGTGCGCATTGCCCGGCCCATGGGTGCTTACGGCAATTTGGTGGTGATCCGTCATTATAATGGACTCGAAACAGTTTACGGCCATCTCTCGCGAATCAATGTCAAACCCCTTCAGGTGGTTGCTGCGGGGCAGGTGGTGGGACTCGGCGGCAGCACTGGTCGTTCCACAGGTCCCCACCTCCATTTCGAAGTGCGGTTCCAATACGAGCCGTTCGACCCCGAATGGATTCTCGACTTCTCGAACTATACACTCCGGACACGCAAACTGTATCTCGACAAAACATATTTTGGCATTCGCAAGCCCAACAAACACGAAGACCTTGTCTACAAGGCAGACAAGAGCATTGTGCCAGAAGAGGCAGACAGGAAAGCAAGGTCAAACAAGCCTGTGTATGCTACTATGCGCAAGGGGGAAACGCTTGAGGAAATGGCCAAACGCAATTACACCACAGTCGAAAAGCTCCGTGCGCTCAATCCCGATGTCAGCAAGTTCAAGTCGGGCACACGCTTGCGCGTGCGTTAGTCGTTAGTGATAAGGCCATTTTATCTCGCCATTGACGGCTTGCGCAGCCTTCTTGTCGGGACAGAATGATACAATCATCCAACAACAATTCTACAAACGTTCATATAATTTAGAAAGAAATAGACCGCATCGTTATGAAAATAGTATTTATGGGTACGCCCGATTTTGCAGTAGCCTCGCTTGATGCCATTTGTGCCTCGGGCCACAAGGTGGTGGGGGTAGTCACTGTGCCCGACCGTCCCACTGGCCGAGGGCTCAAAGTCACAGCATCACCCGTCAAACAATATGCCCTGCAGCACAACCTGCCCTTGCTTCAGCCCGAACGGTTGCGCGACCCTGATTTCCAGTCAGCATTGCAGGCCTGGGGGGCCGATATCTTCGTGGTAGTAGCCTTCAGGATGTTGCCTCAGAGCGTTTGGGCTATGCCCCCCATGGGCACATTCAACCTCCATGCCTCGCTGTTGCCCCAATACCGCGGCGCAGCCCCTATCAACTGGGCAATCATCAATGGCGAAAAGGAAACAGGTGTCACCACCTTCCTCCTCAACGAGCGTATTGACGAAGGATCCATCCTTATGCAGCAATCCACTCCCATTGCCCCCGACGACACAGCAGAGACCCTCCACGACCGCCTTGCTGAGATGGGCAGTCGGCTGGTTGTCCAAACACTCGACGGTTTGGCCGACGGCTCCCTGCACCCCCAGCCCCAGCCCACATGCGAACAACTTTGTCCCGCACCCAAACTGTTCAAACCCGACTGCGCCATAGACTGGAACCTTCCAGGTCAGCGCATTGTGGATTTTGTGCGGGGTCTGTCGCCCTATCCTGCCGCCACCATGCAGGTGGTCGACTCCAAGCAGATGACCCAGACCATTAAGGTGTATGAAGTAAGTTTCGAACCATCACCTAACTCTACCATTGGACAACTAATTACCGACAATAAAACGGTCAAAAAAGTGGGCGTGAGGGATGGTTTTGTTCATATTTTAAGTCTGCAAATGAGCGGAAAGAAGAGAATTACTGTCCAAGAATTTCTCCGTGGGTATGATGTAAGTAATTGGAAAGTAGTAATTTAATTTTACGGCAAATTTTTTAACACAAATTTTTTTTTCAAAGTGTTACTTACGTAAAAAAAAAGATATATATTTGCAAATGTAAAATTAAATATAAACCCTAAAAAAAAATTATCATGAACAAGACCGAACTGATTGCTGCAATGGCAGAAAAGGCAGGAATGACCAAAGTTGATGCAGGCAAAGCTTTGAATGCCTATGTCGACGTAGTGAAAGAGCAACTTGCCAAAGGTGGACGGGTAACTCTCGTAGGATTTGGTACTTTCGGTGTCACCGAACGTCCTGCTCGCGTTGGCCGCAATCCCCGTACGGGTGCAAAAATCAAAATTGCAGCTAAGAAATCGGCTAAATTTAAAGCCGGTAAAGGCCTTCTTTAAGCGTTCAGCAGAGAAGAGAAAGTAATATCCGGGCCGCAGCGTAGCTGCGGCCCGGATTGCTTTATCATCCTTGAGTGTTGCTGTCGTTTCCTCATTTAGGTTAACTCTTGTTTGTGACTAATAGCTGATAATTGCTTGCTTTATTGTGTTATACCTGTTAATTCGTTTACTTGCAGGTCAGGTCCGGTAACCGATATTCAGCGTTAAATCCTTCGTAAATAAACAGTTTCAGCACTTATACCAATGTGAAAACCAGCGATAGCATATTGCGCTGCGGCTTTCATGCTACCACTTTGTTGCTCCCTCTATTCCAACGGGGTATATCTGCATTACCGATGTGTTTCAGACAATAACGTAGGTTGCTTTCCAGACGATGCTGTCAGTTTGATGCCAGGCTTCGTGCCTCTTTTCATCCCGATCTATAACCTCCCGCCAGCCCCCTCCAATAGTAGTTGCGGTTGCTTCCTCCGCGACTTAAATCCAATCCGCAGCTGCCCCGTCTCCAGTGTCACTCTTTTCAAAATCCGCTTACGGTTCACTATTCTTCCAACCCATTTTTAATTCTTCTTCAGTATTGAGGTTAATAGAATCTTACTAAGGGGTTATGAAGTGGTGAAGAGGAAAGGGAGCGGGAAGGAGGATGGATGAGGTAAAATGGGGAAATGGAGGTGGGATAAAAAGTGTTGACATCTATTGGTGTTGACATTAAACCCTAATGACCGATTTGGGTTAAACCCTAATGACCTATTTGAGTTAAACAGAAAGAATTACGGACGAATTTATAGATTTTGTTTTAAAAAACAAGAGAATGCCCCAGCGGGGGACATTCTCCTGTGTGTGTTAATTGTCGAACGGGAGGGATTATCGGACGATGTCCATCTCGTCGATAAGGTTCTGAGCGTTGGCGTATTTGTCGATGACGAAGAGCATGTAGCGGGAGTCGAGGCAGATGCAGCGTTGTAGGTTCTCCTCGAAATCGATGTCGCCCGACATGGCTTCACTATTGCCGTCGAAGGCAAGACCGATGAGGTTGCCGTAGGCATCGAGCACGGGCGAACCGCTGTTGCCGCCAGTGATGTCGTTGTTGGTGATGAAGCAGGTGGGCAGTTCGCCGCGGCTGTTGGTGTAGGTACCGAAGTCACGTGCAGCGTAGAGGTCTTTGAGACGCTGGGGAACGATGAATTCAGTGTTGGTGGGGTCTTCTTTCTGCATCACGCCGGCGAGGGTGGTGTAGTAGTGGTATGTGACACCGTCGCGGGGTTCGTAGGCCTTGACGTTGCCGTAGGTGAGGCGGATGGTGCTGTTGGCGTCGGGGCACATGAGTTTTTTGCCGGAGTTGATTTGGAGGATGCCGTCAACGAAGTCGCGGGTGCCACGGGTGAGGTTGTCGCGGTTCTCCTGGGGGATGGAGAGATAGATATCGCGGTATTTGTTGAGAATCTCAGTGCCGTATTTGTATATTTCATCGCGGTTGAGTTGTTTCTCGCTGGGGTTCTCCATGAATTTGTCGAAAGCCTCTTTGTTGGCGAAGATGGATCTGCTGAAAAGATGGTTTACGAGCGAGGCGAAGTCGCCGTGATATTTACGGTCGGCGGTTTTGAGGCACTCGGGGATGTAGTTGATGTTGATGTTGCGGTAGGTGTATTCCATCATGGCGGCCATTACGTTTTGTTCAACGGTTTGGTCGTAGTCTTTGTAGAACTGTTCGGCTTCTTTCTTGAGTTCGGCAATCATGGCATCGCGTTGGTCGGGGTTGGTCTCGGAGCAGATGGCTTTGATGCTGCGGCCGAAGAGGGTGGATTGGTAGAGCAGTTCGGGACCTTCGAGAAGACCTTCGTCAAGGTAGACGAGGGCTTCCTGCAATTCGCGGCGGTCGGCGTAGCTTTTTTCAATCAGGCCGAGGGCGTTGCGGTATTTGGGGTCTTTGTCGAGTGCCCAGTCGTAGTATTCTTTTTCTATCTCTTTCTTGAGAGCCATAGTGTTGAGTTCGGTGAGGGCTTTGTTCTGCTCGTTGCTGTATTTCCAATAGTTGGAGCAGCTGGCGTATTTGGAGGCGTATTTGATTTTGATGGCTTGGTCGCTGTTCATGGCTTCGCGTAGGATGTTGATTTTGACGGTGCGGAGCTCGTAGCGCAGTTTGTTGGTCACTTCCATGGTTTCTTTTAGGCCATAGGAGGTGAGGAAATGGGTGGTGGTGCCGGGGAAACCGAGAACCATAGCAAAGTCGCCGTCTTTCAGTTCGCGTGCGCTGACGGGGAGGTGGTGCTTGGGTTTGAGGGGGATATTCTCCTTTGCGTAGGCAGCGGGTTTGCCGTCGGGGGCAGTGTAGATGCGGAACATGGAGAAGTCGCAGGTGTGGCGGGGCCAAGACCAGTTATCGGTGTCGCCGCCAAATTTGCCCATAGACGAGGGGGGAGCGCCGACGAGACGGACATCCTTGTAGATGATGTGGACAAAGAGGAAGAATTGGTTGCCGTTGAACATGGGTTTGACGGTAGCGTCGTAGTCGGTTCCCTGTACGGCTTCGCGGGCGATGCGTTCACTGACGTTGCGGATGGCTTTGGCGCGGTCGGACTCGCTCATTTCGTCGCTGAGGCATTCCAGTACTCGGCCGGTAACGTCTTCCATACGAACCAGGATGGAGGCGGTGAGGCCGGGGTTGGGGAGTTCCTGGGCCATGTTGTATGCCCAGAAACCGTCGCGCAGGTAGTCGTGCTCAACGGTGGAGTGTTCCTGCAGTTTGCCGTAACCGCAATGGTGGTTGGTAGAGATAAGACCGCGATTGCTGATGATTTCGCCTGTGCAGAAATGCCAGAAGGGTCTGCCTTCGTTGCCAAGGCCTACGATGGCGTCCTTGATGCAGTTCTGGTTGATACTATAGATGTCTTCGGGGGTGAGTTTGAAACCGGCTTTCTGCATGTCGGCATAGTTCTTGCCTATCAATGAGAGAAGCCACATGCCTTCGTCGGCACGGCTGGAGGCGGGGGCCAAAACCAGCATGGTCAGAATCAAAGATAAAAAGATTTTTTTCATAGATAAATTGTGTGTATTAATGAATATATAAATTAATTACATTATAATATTGTTTGTCGCTTGCGACGGAATTGCCAATTTATCAGTTGATTGGAAAATCAGGCTGAAGGTATTGGACATGCAAATATACGAATATTTTTTCATTTTTAGTTGTATCAACCATGAATTGTGGAAAAAAGGATTGCCAAGGGGGTGAATCGTGGAGGGAAGTTTGGAGGATAACGGTTTGTGTGGTAGGGGGATTTTGGAAGAAGGTTGCCTCTGGAAAGCTATTTTGGATGTCGGAAGGGTGTTGGATGAGATTTGTGTGGGGTTGAGTTTGGTTTAAAGTGTTGAATATATGTTATTTGTGTATATGCTATGCTGTTATGGTTGATGTTTGGAAGGAGATGGTTCTAGATTTTTTATGAACAGATATTTGTCGAAAAACGAAACTTTTTTTGTGGCATTACGTATAAGTGAGTAATCAAAAAATGGAAGTTAATAACTTTTTTTGGCAAAAAAAAACAATTATTGGAAAATAGTTCGTATATTCGCATCTTGAAAAGAAGAATACAATTATGTCCTTAATACTTGGCACAGAATACTGTAAGATTGATTCGAATGGTCGTTTCAAGTTCCCAATTGCCTTCAAAAAGCAGTTGGGGAGCAACGACTGTACGTTTGTGATCCGACAGAAATTCACAGGCGAGTGTTTAGAACTATGGACGGAATCCAGTTTTCAGGAGGAGATGAACGAACTTAAAAAAGAGCTGAATCCACGCAACACTGATGACATCCGTATTATGCGGCAATTGACGCGCGTCAATGTGGTACCTCTGGACAGTAACGACAGGATGTTGATACCGCCAGAGCGAAAATCGACCATTGGGGACGCCAAGGAGATAGTGTTGCAAGCCAACGGAAGCTTTATTGAAATCTGGGAACGTTCTGCTTACGACAAGATGAATGAGGAGGAGATGAAAGATCTAGTATCAATTGTTAACAAACGATTTGCACGGAAGCATGAACTACCATCGGCCGGTGATGCTGAATGAATGCATCGAGGGATTGAACATACGCCCTGACGGGGTATATGTGGATGTCACCTTTGGGGGTGGCGGCCACTCTCGTGCCATTATGCAAGTGCTGAATGAATGTGGCAGGTTGTATGCTTTTGATCAGGATGCCGATGCGATGGCGAATGCTATAGAGGACAGCCGGTTTGAGTTGATACATGAGAATTTCCGCTATCTGAAAAGTTTCCTGCGGTTGAGGGGTGTGAGGAGAGTGAACGGGATAATAGCGGACCTGGGTGTGTCGTCGCACCAGTTTGACGTGGCGGAAAGGGGCTTTTCCACCAGGCAGAACGGCGAGCTGGATTTGAGAATGGACCGCCGACAGGAGATGACGGCTCGGGATTTGGTAAACAATGCGGACGAGACAGAGTTGACCAAAATATTGAGAATGTATGGGGAGTTGCCCAATGCATATCAGATGGCAAAGGCCATAGTGAGATATCGTGCCGAAAAGAGTATTGACACTACATTCGATCTTCGTGAGGCGGTGTCTCACCATCTGCCCAGAGGGATGGAAAACAAATACTTGGCCATGTTGTTTCAGGCGTTGAGGATAGAGGTGAATGGAGAGCTGGAAGCCTTGAAGGCCATGTTGCAGCAGGCAGTGGAAATATTGGAGCCGCAAGGGAGACTGGTGGTGATGTCGTATCATTCGCTGGAGGACCGGTTGGTGAAGAACTTCTTCAAGACTGGAAACTTCGAAGGGGAGCTGAAGAAAGACTTTTACGGGAACCCGATAGTTCCGTTGAAGTTGGTGACCCGCAAGGCTGTGGTGGCATCCGAAACCGAACTGCAAGAGAATAACCGCGCACGGAGTGCGAAGCTGAGAGTGGCCGAGCGGTGTGCCGAATAGAATGGAGTAGGGCTGTTTTTGCGAAATCTCAATCCGGCTTCAGATTCTAGAATAGCCACAATGGTTGAAACATGAAATAAATACAGAATAACAAATAATTAGCAAATCGATGCAAGAAACAGAAGAACATACTCAGGAGCAAGAGCAGAGCATGCCTCAGCAGACAAAGGAGAGCCGTGGCCCTAGGAAGCGCAAATGGCTACCTCGTTTGTTGGGAGGTGAAGTGTTGCAGAGTCGGTTGGTGCTGAAACAATTGCCTCTTATATTGCTCATCTGTGTCTATGCCATTGTGCTGGTGTATAACCGCTACAAAGTGGAGACGCTGACTGCGGAGAAACAGGAAGTGCAGCAGCGTATCAACTGCTTGCGGGAAGCATGTATCGACTTGCAGAAACGCTATCAGGAAACAGTGAAGATATCGCAGATAGCAGAGATGCTTGATTCGACTGGTGTTGGAATCACGGCTGGCCCTCCGTATGAGTTGATAGTGGATTGACGGTATGATGCATTGGTTGATAACGCAATAATAGTTTGAAAGTGGAAAAGAAATACAATAATAAACCCTTGTTCGTCAAGATGCTGGTGTTTTACCTGCTGCTGGTAGTGGTGGGTGGCGTTGCCATGTATGTGTCGATATTCAAGACACAGGTGGTGAACGGCGATATGTGGCGGAAGAAGGCCGAGAGTCGTGAGCGTATAGAGCGGACAGAAGAGGCCCGTAGAGGTACCATATTCTCGTCCGACGACAAGGTGCTGGCAACAACGGTGCCTGTGTGTGACTTGTGCCTGGATCTTGGAAGATGGCCCAAGATGACGGCTGCAGAGGGCAAGAAACATCCCAAACAATACAAAGTATATTTGGAGCGAGACCGTAATTTTAAGGCCAATTTACCCAAAGTGTGTCGCATATTGCATGAATGTTTCCCCCAGCGTTCGGAGAGGTATTTCTATGACCGAGTGATGAAAGAGTATAAGAAGAGCAAACCTGGACGTTGTTTGTATGTGGCACGCAATGTGCCCTACTCCCGATGGGATGCCATAAAGAAAATGCCTGGCTGGGGAGGATATGTGGTCACAAAGACGGCCTCGGGCAAAGTGTCACGCTATGTGCGTGCCCACATATATGGCAATTTGGGTGAAAACACTTTAGGACTCCACTTCATAGACGACAACGGCAATGCGGGCTATTCGGGCCTGGAAGGATACTACGACGATGTGCTGAGAGGTCAGGATGGAAAATATATTTGCCGCCGTTTGACGATGCGGACATGGGTGGATATGGAAGAGAGCGAAGCCCCCAGCGAGGATTCGACCCTTGTGCAGCGCAAGATAGACGGGAAAAGCATTATTGCAACAATCGACACCCGTTATCAGGATATAGCTGAAAGCGCCTTGCGTAGTTCGATGAATGAATATGGCGGTGAAAGAGGATGTGCCATCCTGATGGAGGTAGAGACTGGATATGTGCTGGCGTGCAGCAATCTGAAAAGAGACACCGACAATCTGGTGAAGGAAATGCTATGGAATAATGTGGCATGCAGCGACCGGTATGAGCCGGGTTCCACATTCAAGACGGTTGTTATGACTTCCATGCTGAACGATAAGAAGATTGCCCTTGACACATCCAAGCGGGTGTGTGCAGGAGGCAAAAAGAAATTTGGCAGACACTGTGAAATCAGTGATGGTCATGGCAAGATTACCGATACAATGAACCTGCCCGGGGTACTTGCCCACTCGTCGAATGTTGGCATGAGTGAATTGGCATGGCAGTATTACCGCAACCGCCGTGAAGACATGAAGAAAGGGATAATGGATATATTCCCATTCAAGAAACTGGAGCCCGACATAGCAGTTCAGGAACCGAGAACAGGGGTGGTGAAACTGAATTCGGATATAGATTTCCTCAACCTCAGTTACGGGTATTCGGCCACGGTGACCCCGTTACAGCTTATCACATTCTATAATGCCCTTGCCAACGGGGGTAAAATGGTCAAGCCCCTTTTCTGCCGTGAAATAATTGATGGTAAAAGACATTCGAAGGTGCAACCGGTGGTGTTGAAAGAACATGTGTGCAGTGAAGAGATTGCCAAACAGATGAGGGAAATGATGGTGGGTGTGGTTGAGTATGGAACAGGCACCATTATACGTGGCACCAGCTATGGTATTGGGGGAAAGACTGGTACAACTGTGGGTATCAAGGATAAAAAAAACAAGAACTCTTCATTTGTTGGTTTCTTCCCGGCAGATAATCCCAAATATACATGCTTGGTGTTGATAGAACACACTTCAGTGGTGGGTGGCACTTCTGCAGCACCGGTATTTAAGAAGATAGCAGATTGTGTTGTGGCATTCGACGGAGAACTATCGGGAATGCATCTGCAGGACTCGATACGCACTGCACGTCCGATGGCTGTCAAGGCACGCCAAGACCAGTTGGCCAAGATATACAAAACCTTGGGTATGCCTTTTGTGGTAGACGATAGTTCAAGAAGCTCGGAATGGATTGCATTTGACAGTGAGAAAGAAAAATATGTGCACTATAATGCACCTGTGGGAATAGTGCCAAACTGCAAGGGTATGACAGCGCGAGACGCTATGGAGTTGCTGCACAAGATGGGGTTGAAGACCCGGTTTGTAGGTCAAGGTAAAGTGGTGAGCCAGTCGCCGGAAGCCCGCAAGCCGATAAAAAAAGGTGAAACGGTGTTTTTGAAACTATCGCACAGTAACTGAACGCATACCAGAGTGAATAATTAATAGAGAAGTAACAGCAATATATAGAAAGCATTATAATGAAACTGACCGACATAATACAAGGAATAGTCCCATTGGCGCCGCTCTCGCTTGATCCCGAGGTGAAGGGCATCTACTTCGACTCGCGCGAGGTAGGGGAGGGTGGCTGCTTTGTAGCACAGGTGGGCACTCATGTAGACGGCCATCAATATATTGATAAGGCCGTGGAACGGGGTGCTGTGGCCATTGTGTGCCAAAAGGATGCTTTGACACATATTGACGAAAGTGCTAATGAGCCCGAGGAAGTGTTGCATCGGTTGGAAAAGAGATATGGTGATGTGGCATTTGTGATGGTTGAGAACAGCGACTTTGCGCTTGGTGTGATGGCTGATAACTACTATGGACACCCGTCGAGACAGTTGAAGCTTGTAGGCATTACAGGGACCAATGGTAAGACCACCACTGTGACGTTGCTGCACCGGCTTTTTCGTGAAAAGGGGTTCCATGTTGGATTGCTCAGCACCATTGTCAACAAGGTGGACGAAGAGGAGATACCTTCTACCCACACTACCCCCGACGCGCTACAGTTGAACAGCTTGTTGCGTCGAATGGTGGATAGTGGTTGCCAGTATGCATTCATGGAGGTGAGCAGTCATGCCATTGTGCAGCACAGAATAGCGGGTCTTACGTTTGCAGGGGGCATATTTAGCAATATTACCCATGACCACCTTGATTTCCACAAGACAATGGCCAACTATATTGCTGCAAAGAAGATGTTTTTCGACAACCTCCCCAAGGGTGCTTTTGCGCTTACCAATGCCGATGACAGAAACGGGATGGTGATGGTGCAGAATACACCTGCCAATGTGAAGACATACAGCCTGCAACGGATGGCCGATTTCAGATGCCGTGTGGTGGAAGATACCTTTCAGGGGCTGTTGTTGGAATTGAACGGACAGGAAGTGTGGACTCGTTTGGTGGGTCGCTTCAATGCATATAACCTTACCGCAATATATGCCACTGCGGTGTTGTGCGGAGTGGAAGAATCGGAAGCATTGCGGCTGCTAAGCACTTTGCAGTCAGCCGAAGGAAGGTTTCAATACGTATCTGGCCGGGGCATTACGGCAATTGTTGACTATGCCCATACACCCGATGCGTTGGAAAATGTACTATCCACAATCAACGATATCCGCAAGAACAGCCAGATGCTTTATACGGTAGTGGGGTGTGGTGGTGACCGGGACAAAACCAAACGTCCGGAGATGGCCAGTATTGCCTGCCGTTTGAGCGACCGTTTGATACTGACCTCCGACAATCCGCGAACCGAAAATCCGGAGAGCATACTGGATGATATGGAGTCGGGTTTGAGTTTGGAAGAGAAGAGCATGGTAGTGCGCATTACTGACCGCCGCCAAGCCATCAAAACCGCTGTGATGATGGCACGAGAGGGCGACATTATTCTGGTAGCCGGCAAAGGACATGAGAAGTATCAGGACATTAACGGAGTTAAGCATCATTTTGACGACAGAGAGGAGTTGGAAAAGCTGCTGCTGGATGACAAGACAGATGATAAATAATTAAAGACTAACAATTAAAATATAGACAACACATGTTATACTATCTTTTCGATTGGCTCGACCGTGCATTTGACGTTCCCGGAGCAGGTGTATTCCAGTATATCACCTTCCGGGCATCGATGGCAGCCATAGTGTCGCTACTGATTATGTTGTTCTGCGGCAAGCCGTTCATACAGTATATCAGACGCAAGTCGATAGGTGAGACCGTACGCAATCTGGGTCTTGAAGGGCAGAAAGAGAAAGAGGGAACCCCTACTATGGGAGGCCTCCTTATTCTTGCGGCAATCATAGTGCCCACCTTGCTGTTTGCCAAACTGGACAATGTCTATGTGTTGACTATGCTTGTGACGACCGTATGGCTGGGATTCATAGGATTTGTGGACGACTACATCAAGGTGTTCAAAAAAGACAAACGGGGAATGCCGGGTAAGTTCAAGGTGTTTGGCCAGGTTATGCTGGGTCTGGGTGTGGGTTTGCTGTTGTCTTTCCATCCTGATATCGCTTCGTCAAAGACCACCATACCATTTGTGAAAGGCAATGAATTTGATTATGCCTGGCTTATTAGCTGGATGGGCGACTGGACCCAGAATTGGGTATGGCTGGTGTATGTGTTGGTGGCTATCTTTGTGGTCACAGCTGTGTCGAATGCGTCGAACCTGACAGATGGCATTGACGGATTGGCTACCATTACGGCATCCATTACGGGTGGTTCCTTGGCTATATTGGCATGGCTCTCGGGTAACATTATTATGGCTAATTATTTGAATATCGTTTACCTTGCAGATATTGGAGAGCTGACAGTGTTCATCACGGCCTTTGTGGGTGCGACATTGGGATTTCTGTGGTTCAACAGCTATCCGGCAGAAATCTTTATGGGCGACACTGGCTCACTTGCTTTGGGCGGAATCATTGCTGTTTTCGCTCTGCTTATACGCAAAGAGCTTCTGCTGCCGATACTGTGCGGAGTTTATGTGATGGAGGATTTCTCGGTGATTATACAGACATGGGGATGCAAACACTACCGCCGCACTCATCATTTGCCTCCGGACCAGATGGTTCCGGTGGACAAAAGGCCATTCCTTATGACACCTATACATCACCACTATCAGAAGATAGGCATTGCCGAACCGAAGATAGTGCAGCGTTTTGCCATTATCGGCATACTGCTGGCCATAGTGAGCATCGTGACATTGAAACTGAGATAGTTCGTTAGTAACAATTAATTGACACCACAAACTAAAACATCCTAAAACAACAAAGAAACAACATATTATGAGTATAGAGTTATTAGCACAACAAGGACGCAGTAGGATATATGGAGGGTTGGCCTCGGTGGAGGCAGCCAAACTGAGGCAAATGCGCGACAGTGGCCTTAGGGCTTGTTTCGCACGTTTGGAAGATACCCCTTACCGCATGGAGTTTGTGGCTCATATACATGAGAAGAATTTCGTAAACGATGCAGCTGCCCGGAATGTGAACGCCACATGGTTTGCATTGGATCATGCTCGCGGGGGGGTGATTTGGATTGTGATGGGAGGCGATGAGACCGCTGATTATACTCCGTTGCGTCAGATAGCCTTGCGTAAGGTCAGAATGATGATATGTGTAGGCAAGGCGGGTGAAAATATGCGTCGTGTGTTTGTAGGGGTTGTGCCCGAAATAATAGAGGTGAATAACCTTGCTGAGGCAGTGAACCGTGCGTGCTATAGTGCCATGGACAATGTGCAGGTTCTGTTTTCGCCGGCATCTCGTGTTGGCGAATCAACAGAGGTTCTTGGTAGAATGTTCAGCCGTGAGGTGATTGAATTATAGGTTAGAAATATTATTATAACAAGTTGTATAGAAGCAATGAAATGGAGTCAAATAAAGCTGCGTGGTGACACATCGCTGTGGGTGGTTTTCTTCCTGCTGTGTGTGATATCGGTGATTGCTGTTTATAGCACCATTGGTTTGGTGGCTGAGAGTTTGCCCAACACCACTCCAATGAAAATGTTTATTAAACATGCGGTTTTCGTGCTTACGGGCTTTGTGGGTGCCATTGTGATATCGTTTGTCAATTACAGAAAACTGACGAAGTTAGGAGTTCTCTGTTTCTATTTGTCGTTGGTTTGTTTGGTTGTGGTACTATTTACTGCAGATCGCAGATGGCTTCCTTTGCCGATATTCAGTTTCCAGCCATCGGAAATGGCAAAGGTTTTCTTGATATTGTTTCTTGCCCGAATGATAGTAGCAAAAAAGGAGACACTGCAAGATAATAAGACATTCTATGAGTTATTGATTCCCATTTTGGGGACAGCGTTATTGATTGCACCCGGCAACCTTTCTACAGCGATGTTGGTTGTTATGGCTAGCTATATTACCCTGTATTTTGGAGGGGTAAGTAAAAAGATGTGGTGGAAGTGGCTTGTGTATGGTGTGATTGGCGGGGTTGCTTTATTGGGTGTTTTTTATCTTGTGGGTGATAAGATTGATTTTATGAGGTCTGGTACATGGGGACACCGTTTGCAAGCGTGGTTGCATCCTAATCCAGATGAATTGTCGCAGGAGAATATGGCCAGAATGGCAATAGCGCGTGGCGGTTTATTCGGCAATGGGATAGGTACAACTATTCATGGCCGACTGATGACCCAGGCACATAACGACTTCATATTTGCAATTATCATAGAAGAAGCTGGGACGTTTGCAGCGACGATTATTTTGGCATTATATGCATGGTTTTATTTCCGCTGCATACGTATAGCTACATCTTGTCCTGGGACTTTTGGCAGTGTATTTGTGGCCGGGATGGGTACGCTTATCCTCTTGCAGGCCATCATCAATATGTTGGTTGCAACAGGTGTGTTCCCGGTAACTGGACAGACTTTGCCTTTTATCAGTCATGGTGGTTCTTCGTTCCTGTTTCTGGGTGTCGGCATGGGGTTGATACAGTCGGTTGCTGCCGACAACAAGAGGCGTGAGCGGTTGGCGAAAAAGCAGGCTGCCGAGGAAGAGGCGTTGGAAGCCTCAGAGGCTGAGACCGTGGCACAACCAGCAGTGTAAGTGTAATACAATATAATAAAAACATAAAATAGAAATATCATGAAAGCAATCATCAGCGGCGGAGGTACAGGAGGACATACGTTTCCTGCTATAGCTATTGCTAATTCCATCAAGGCTCGCGACCCTCAGGCCGAGATATTGTTTATTGGTGCGGAAGGTCGAATGGAGATGGAGAAGGTCCCGGCAGCAGGCTATCCTATAGAGGGATTGCCGATTGCTGGACTGCAGCGACAACTTACGCTTTCGAATATATGTAAGAACTTGTTATTGCCGTTCAAGGTGTTGCGCAGTATGGGACGGGCACGGCAAATAATACGTAGATTCAACCCTGATGTGGTGATAGGGGTTGGGGGCTATGCTAGTCAACCCACTTTGCAGGCGGCATCACAACTGGGGTATCCTATTGTGTTGCAGGAACAGAATTCGTATGCAGGACTAACCAATAAGAGTTTGTCATCTAAAGCTGATGTGATATGTGTTGCATATGAAGGCATGGAACGATTCTTCCCTTCCGATAAACTTGTACAGACGGGTAATCCTGTTCGTAAAGATATTGAGCAAATGAATGTAAGCCATGAGGATGGGTGTGCATTCTTTCAGGTTGATGCCAACCGGCCTGTATTGTTGTCGGTGGGAGGTAGCTTGGGAGCGCGCAGCATTAACCTTATGATAATGAATAATCTTGATTTCTTTAAGAAGAATAATCTTCAGATTATCTGGCAGACTGGCCGTCAAATGTACGACCAGGCATGCAAGGCTGTGGAGGATGCAAGGGTACAGGATTGGGTTAAGGTGCATCAGTTTATCGGCAATATGGACAAGGCCTATGCTGCAGCCGATGCTGTGATATCGCGTGCCGGGGCAATAGCCATCTCCGAGCTGTGTTTGGTGGGCAAACCAGTTGTGTTGATTCCTTCACCCAATGTGGCCGAGGACCATCAGACAAAGAATGCTATGGCGTTATCGGAGAAAGGTGCTGCCATCTTGGTACGTGACAGTGAGTGCGGCACTGAGGGGTTGCCCACTGCTCTTGCTTTGATTTCTGACAAGGAACGTTGCGATGCAATGTCGCAGTCAATACGTAAATTGGCGTCTCTACATGCAGCCGACCGTATTGTGGACGAAATATACCGTTTGTTGGATTCGAAACGGCATAATACTAATCATTCAAACTCTTCAGGAAAATGAAATACTATATGCTTGGAATCGGTGGTATTGGCATGAGTGCCATTGCGCGGTACTTGAATCAGCGTGGCGACACGGTATGTGGCTATGACCGCACGCCATCGCCACTCACTCAGGAGTTGTGCAATGAAGGCATAGATGTACAATACGAAGACGACCCTTCAAAGGTTCCGGCCGATGTCGATTTTGTCATCTATACTCCGGCGGTGCCGGAAAGCACTGCATTGTTTCAGCATTTGCAACGTCTTGGAGTGCCTATGCAGAAACGTTCGCAGGTGTTGGGACACATTACCGAAGGCAAGCAAACCATTGCTGTGGCTGGCACCCATGGCAAGACTTCCATTTCAAGCATTACCTCTCATTTGCTGAGTCACGACGAAACGGGATGCAGCGCTTTCCTGGGCGGTATTGCAAAGAACTTTAATTCAAATATTCTTGTCAACACAAACAGTCCCCGTGTGGTTGTGGAAGCAGACGAGTTTGACCGTTCGTTTTTGCAATTACATCCCTATGTTTCGGTTGTTACGGCTACGGATGCTGACCACTTGGACACTTATGGCACCCATGCCAATTTGATTAGTGCTTTTGGCCAGTTCGTATCGCAAACCGACCCAGAGGGGACTATTGTGGTAAAACAGGGGCTGCCCCATCTCACCGACCGCAAGGTGGTTACCTATACGGCGCAGGGGATTGAAGCAGATTACTATCCCTGGAATCTCCGCCAGTATAACGGCGATATCTATTTTGACCTCCGCACTCCTCAGGGTGTGCTTTATGACATCTGCCTTACCAATGCCAGTTTGTACAATGTGGAAAACGCCGTAGCTGCTTCGGCGGTGGCATTGACATTGGGGCTTGACCAGTTCCAGTTGCGCCACGGACTCAAGACCTATGCAGGAGTGCGCCGGCGTTTTGACTACCGTATCAAGACCAAGGAGTTGGTAATGATAGATGACTATGCTCACCATCCCCAAGAGATTGCAGCATGTCTGCAAAGCATTCGTTTCCTGTACCCCGGGAAACGGGTGGTGGGTGTGTTCCAACCGCATCTCTATACCCGTACCCGCGATTTTGCCGATCAGTTTGCCGAGGTACTGTCCACTTTGGACGAAGTGGTTCTACTTCCGGTCTACCCGGCACGCGAAATGCCTATCCCCGGTGTGAACTCTTCTATGTTGATTCATAAAATCAACAATCCTTCGAAATACCTCTGTACTCCAGCCCAGGTGCTAGACTTGTTGCCTGCTCTTTGCCCCGATGTTGTGGTGACAATGGGAGCAGGCGATATCGACCGTCTCGTGCCTCAGATAGAAGAACGCTTGAAATCAGACATATTATCTTGATACACATAGACAGTTTGAATAAAGAATAGTGAAAAAGAAAGCCAAAATAATAACATTCCTTGCGCTGATACTGCTTGTAGTGTTGGTGGTAGTAGCCAATGTGATGCGGGGCAGATCGCTAGTCCGTAGTGTTCAGGTTAGCATTGATTACCCCGGAGCCGACACGCTTGTTACAGCCCAGCAGGTGGTGAAGCTCGTATCCGACAGCCTGCCCTCGCTCAGTCAGCAGAAAGTCAAGGATGTTGATTTGCAAGCTGTGAAGCGTGTTGCAGCTTCATCGCCCTTCCTTATTGATTGTGATGCTTCCACCACAATAGGGGGGTCGGTGATGGTTTATGCCCGTCAACGCCGCCCCATTGTCAGGGTATGCAGCTCGGAAAGGCAATACTATATCGATGAAACAGGTGCAGAAGTGCCTTTGGGCAATGTAGGCAACAGCGATGTTATTGTTGCAAATGGGGCTATCCCATATAGCGGCAAGCTAAAAGAGGAATTGTACACTTTGGCATCCTATCTAGATACGCATAAAGATATCTCTCCACTATTTGATCAGATTTACTGCTCGGAAAAAGGGGATTTCTATCTTACACCTAAGTTGGGCAGCCATGTGGTCCAGCTAGGTAAGCCAACAGATTTGGATAAGAAATTCCGCAATTTGCTGGCCCTCTATTCTCAGGGAATGCCATTAGTTGGGTGGGACGCATATTCTCAAGTCAGTGTGAAGTACCGCAAACAGGTGGTGTGCACGCGAAGAAACCCATAAGACCCGGTGACCTGTTTTGATTATGAATGAAAAAGACAATTATTTAAGAATAAAGAATAAACAATAAAATATTAATATTATGAGTAAACGCATTATTTGTAGTTTGGACATAGGTACCACCAAGATTGCTTGTTTTGTCGGCGAGCAGTCTGAGAACGGCAAAATACGCATTTTAGGCTACGGCAAGACAGAGTCAGTGGGTGTTGAGAACGGTGTGGTGCGCAATATCCGAAGCACTGCCAGTTCTATCCGAAAGGCTGTGGGTGATGCAGCCGACATGGCCAAGATGGATATCACCGAGGTCTATGTGGGAATAGCCGGACAACACATCAAGAGTCGCCCCAATCAGGGCAGTATCATGATTCCTGAAGACCACGCACTGATTGAGCAATCGGATATTGACCATCTTATTGACGACCAGTACCGCATTATGCTCGAGCCGGGAGAGGAGATAATCCATGTGTTCCCCCAGACCTATATTGTTGATAACGATAAACTGGATATTGATATTGACCCCGTAGGTGTGGCAGGAAAGTGTCTCGTGGCTAATTTCCATGTTGTTACTGGAAACGCAGCACAGATTCGCAATATTCGTGACGCTGTGAAAGAAGCGGGCCTCTGTGTAAAAGGTGTGGTGCTTGAACCTATCGCTTCCGCCTATGCAGTACTTGACGAGGGCGACAAGGCCGCAGGTGTTGCATTGGTCGATATTGGTGGTGGCACTACCGACATTGCCATCTTCCAGGATGGTATCATCCGTTATACTTCTGTGCTTGCTCTTGCCGGTAATGTTATAACCAACGATATACGTGAAGGTTGCAGGATTTTAAAGCACCAGGCAGAGAGTCTCAAGGTGAAGTTTGGCTCATGCCTTCCCAACATGGTCAGCGCCAACGACATCATTGCAATTCCCGGAATCCGCAACCAACCTCCCCGCGAGATTGCCGTCAAGTCGCTTGCCAATATTATTAAAGCACGAATGCAGCAAATCCTCGAACAGGTTGATCTGGAAATAACCAATTCTGGTTTAAGAGACCAACTTATTGCTGGCATTGTACTTGCCGGTGGTGGGGCTAAGCTTACGAACCTGAAGGAGTTTACAGAATTCTCCATCGGTATCGACACCCGTCTGGGTTCCCCCAACGAACATATCGTTGATGATGATAAGAAGTTATTCGAAGAACTCGGCCATCCTATGTATGCCACTGGTATCGGCCTGGTCATCTATGGTATGCTGGAGGAACAGAATGCCGAAAATGTTGCCGCCGAGCAGGCTTTATACCGCGAAGGCACAACTGTCGCCGACAAGTCAGATGCCAAGACAGAGCCGGTTGCAAACCAGCCCGAAGAGGTGACTCCCGAATCCGGAAAGGGTGAGGACAACAAATCTGTCAAAAACAAGGATGGAAATCTGTCCAAGAAAATCACCGAGTTCATCACCCGTATCTTCACCGAAGATGGCATGGACGAATAGGCTGTTCATAACATGTTGATAAACAATTGCAGTGAACTATTGTAATGACGAAATAAATTAGTACTTTTACATTTCAAAAGATTTTGCCGTAAATAATGCAACTCATAAGATATTAGTAAATTATAAATATATTGAACTATGGACGATTTGAACAATACCCCTTTGGATATGCACGATAGCCTTGATATTTCTTTCGATTCCCCGCTAAACCAGTCCTCGTACATCAAAGTAATAGGTGTAGGAGGCGGTGGTAACAATGCCGTCAACCACATGTTCCGCAAGGGCATTTCTGGAGTTGATTTCATCGTGACCAACACAGATATGAAAGCCCTTAAAGGAAGTCCTGTTCCCAATCAGCTAGTTCTTGGACACGAAGGTCTGGGAGTTGGTGGTCGTCCCGCAAAAGCGCGCAAAGCTGCCGAGGAGAAGGAAGAGGAGATTAAAGCTCTCTTTACTTCCAACACCAAGATGATTTTCCTTACTGCCGGTATGGGTGGTGGAACAGGTACCGGTGCAGCTCCTGTTATTGCCCGCATTGCCAAAGATATTAAACTTGAGACCGACGATGATGACGATCCCGGTAAGATTTTGGTTGTGGCAGTTGTGACCACCCCATTCTTTTTCGAAGGCTATCGCCGCATCCAGCAAGCCGACGAGGGCGTTGCCGAATTGCGCAAATATGCCGATGCCATTTTGGTTATCAGCAACGAGAAACTCCGTTCCTATGGCAATCTTGTCATGACCGATGCTTTCTCTATGGCCAATGATGTGCTCCTCACCGCAGTGAAGGGTATTGCCGAAATCATCACCCTCAATGCCTATATCAATATCGACTTCCGTGATGTCTATACCGTTATGGAGAAAAGCGGCACTGCCCTTATGGGCATTGGCGAAGGCGAAGGTGAGAACCGTGCCCGTCAGGCTGTGGAAGAGGCTACCACCTCTGTCCTCCTCAACGACAACGACATCTCTGGCGCCCAGAACGTACTTCTCTATTTCTCTTCCAGCAAGGAACACGAGATTACTATGGACGAGATGAACGAGATGACTGACTATGTAACTATCAAGACTGGTGGCAACGGAGCCAACATTATCTTTGGTGCCGGTTTTGACGATTCTTTGGGTGAGAAGGTCCGTGTCACCCTCATTGCTACCGGATATGAACAGAAGAAGCCTGACTCCACACAGGGCATCGACGGTAATGAAACCAAACGTGATTCCGGTCAGCCCCCGGTGAAAGGCCCCGATTTGGTTCCTCCTGTCGACACCCCCGTTCCCCCTATGGATTCTAAGCCTCCAGTAGTTGATTCTCTCCCCGTAAAGGAAACTCCTGTCGAACCTAACCCGGTACAGGAGAAAGCACAGGAGCCTAAGAAGAATATCATCCCCCTGGATGAGGATATGGAACTTCCCAAACCACAACGTCAAACCCCGGTGGAGAAAGACGATGGTATCCATTTGGTAAATAGCACCCAGCGCGAAACTGTAACTGTCGAAACTCCGCAGCCCAGACCTCAGACCGTCCCGCCTATTGAAACTGTTGGCCAGTCGGTGGGTTCTGAGGTTGGCTCCCGTATGCAACCTCAACAGCCGGCCCAACATGCTGCTCCTTCTTCCTATGGATTTCCTAGCAGTCCTCTCCTCAATCGACAAGACTATGCTGCCATGGAACGCCAGGAACGCATCAAGGCTTTCAATGAATTGCTCCACAACAATGCCAATGCTTCTCAGATTCTCTCCGAATTCAAACCTAATGAGAATGGCGAGATAGACTACAGCCAACCCTATTCTCTCCAGTCCGAAGCTTCATCGGCTACTCTTTCGGCAGATGGTTCAGTGAAACGAAACACCTCATTGTTCGATTTGCCAGATTAATAATGTTGATACTTGGGTTAATTTCAACCTTGACCTTTGTACACTCCTATTTGTGGGTTGCGGGGGTCAAGGTTTATCTTCGCTCTAACTTCGCTCATGGTTTGTTCCTCTTGTGCTTTTCCCAAACAATAATCAGATATAACTATATTCTCTCAGTCAATGAATAGCCAACCTATTACTGCCTCAAGACGTTTTAAAGGCATTCTTTGTGGAATTCTGGCAGCAGTATGCTATGGCACCAATCCACTTGGTGCGCTAAAACTATATGCCGAAGGCATGTCCACCGGCAGTGTTCTCTTCTTTCGCTTCGGCTTGGCGTGGTGCATCATTGCGTTGGTCATGTTGTTCCGCTCCATACCGAAGAACGGCAAACCTGTAGAAACACTGCGTGTCAGTGCCAAGGAATTTGGTGCTCTAACGCTCTTGGGGTTGCTTTTCATTGTCTCCTCGCTCACACTCTACCTCAGTTTCCGACTCATGGATGCCGGTGTCGCCTCCACAATACTCTTCACCTATCCTGTCATGACTGCCGTTATCATGGCTGTCTTCTTTCACGAAAAGCTCAATTGGGTCACCATCCTTTCCATAGTGCTCTCCTTCATCGGTGTGGCTCTTCTTTATTGGGGCGACGGCACCACCACTTTGCCCATTGTCGGGGTGATTCTGGTGCTTCTTTCCGCGTTGTCCTATGCCCTGTATATTATTGTAGTCAACAGGGCTAATCTCGTCATGTCCTCCTTCAAAATCAATTTCTATGTCCTCCTCTATTGTGCGGTTGGGATGCTTGCCTATACCTTTTTGTCTGGTGAGTCACTTACTGTCCCCCACACCTTTACCGGGTGGTTCTATGTCGGTTGGTTGGCCATTGTTCCGGCCATCATGGCGTTGGTGCTGATGGTCTATGCTGCCAAATATGTCGGCAGCACCACCACGGCCATCCTGGGTGCCCTCGAGCCTCTCACAGCCGTCCTTATTGGCATCTTCGTCTTCTCCGAGCAATTTACCGTCACCCTCGCAGTGGGCATTTTGCTTATCCTCTCTGCTGTGGTTCTTGTTGTGCTGAAGCGCTGACGGCTCTTTTCCATTCTCGCCCATATAATCAATTTTTTGCACGCTGTGCAATAAATAGGGGTCCGCAGCCGTTACTCCAATAAAACGCAATCATTATGAATATAGCTGCTTTGGTGTCGGGAGGTGTAGACAGTTCCGTTGTGGTTCATTTGCTCAAAGAGCAGGGGTTCGAACCTACCCTTTTCTACATCCGTATTGGTATGGAAGAGGATAAGGCTCCTTCGGGTCCTCTCTCCGATGTTGCCGAAACCATGCGTGGATTCATCGACTGTCCTTCCGAAGAGGATATTGAAATCATCCAATTCCTCGCCCGGAAGTATGGTCTGCGCTTCGAGGAAGTCAATCTCCACAAAGAGTATTGGGAAAACGTCGTAACCTATACCATCGACTCTGTCCGCAAAGGTCTCACACCCAATCCCGATGTCATGTGCAACAAGCTTATCAAGTTTGGCGCCTTCGAACAGCGGTGCGGCAAGGACTTCGACCGCATTGCCACAGGCCACTATGCCTGCACAGACGTGCTCACCCTGCCCTCGCTCACGCTCCCCGACCATGCCCCCTCGCCTTACACTTTTCTTGCTTCCGCCAAAGACCCGGTCAAAGACCAAACCGACTTCCTCTCTCAGCTCAGCTACAATCAGATTAGCAAACTCATGTTCCCCATCGGGCACATGATGAAGAGCCAGGTGCGTGATATTGCCCATGCCGCTCATCTCCCCAGTGCCGACCGTAAGGATTCGCAAGGCATCTGTTTTCTTGGCAAAGTCAACTACAACGACTTCCTCCGCCGCTACCTTGGCGAGCGCGAAGGTAAGATTGTTGAATTGGAGACCGGACGCGTTCTTGGCACCCACCGTGGCTACTGGTTCCATACCATTGGCCAGCGCAAGGGTCTGTTCTTAAGTGGCGGACCCTGGTTTGTGGTCAAAAAGGACATCCAGGAAAACGTGCTATACGTCTCGCAAGGCTACGACCCCGATAGCCAATATGGAAACAGAATCAATCTTTCTGGATTCCACTATCTCTCCTATCCCTTGTGGCAGCAACAGATTGATAATGGTCAGTCAGTCGATGTCAAATTCAAAATACGCCATACCCCCGAGTTCATCCATGGCCATCTGTCCCGCACTCCCGATGGCTACACCATCCTTTCCGACACCCGGGTTCAAGGCATTGCCGCCGGGCAGTATGCCACCATCTACGACAACGATGCCCATCTTGTTGTGGCCACAGGCATGATAAGTTAGATGCTTCACCCCCGTTCGGGGGTGAGCTCTATTTCACTATCAGTTTTTTGGCAGTGTGTCCGGCCTCTGTCACCACCAGCACCACATATATGCCGGGAGTCCATCCCTCCACCGAGAATCTGTCGGTTGCCTTGCCGGTGGATTGCATCATCAGCTCTCCTCGTGCGGAATAAACCTCAATACTCTTGACGGAATATGACGACATTACCGAAACAATACTGCTTGCGGGGTTAGGAGCCAGGAATATAAATCTGTCTACATTGGCATCACCTTGTGGCACAACAATTTCGACATTCTGCCCGTGCCATGTCACACCGTCGCTCCAATCGCTGTATCGTAGGGTGTCCATCTCTCGGCAAACAGTTCTCACGTATGCCGTGAGTGTGTCGCCATTGTGAATCGTGTCTACATGTGTCCATCGCGTGTCGTGGCATGTAACGAAATTGCCGCTGTCGGGGTCAATGCCTGCAGGTCCGTAAGATATCTGCCATTCGTTGTGTTCCCCGTCGCCCTGCCAACGTAGAATGGTGGTGTCGCCGAAGTGGCTCATCATATAGAACCGGCTCACCTTGTAGCAGGGGTGTAAATCGGGAATGGTTACAGTGTCATAGACCATTATTAAGGGTAAAATCATGTAGAAGTGATAATTTGTTTTGTTTACCCACACGTTATGTCTCAGACCCCATACGGAATCATTGGCTAGAGATTCAAGTGGTGGATCGGTAAGCCCCAGTGGATCAGATCTCCACCTCACTTTTATTTTCATGGGTGAGGGCCAGTCGCAGTCGATACCATCAAGTGGGACTGTTTCCTTCATCTTGAAACATCCATACCAGGGGTGATGCAGGGTTGGGTGCTCCTCTGGTGAATATTCTAGGTAGTAACCATCCCACATTGACACGTCCGAAGCTCCAACGTAGAACGAATCTTCAACATGAACCGGCTTGTTGAAATAAAATTCCCATTTTCTATTCCAATTACAATCGCTACGATCCTCGAATGGATTGTTGCAATTCAATGGGATGTTATATCTTAGGGGGAATTCCCCAGGTTGGTAATCAACGCAGGGAGCTAAATTATTAAACCATACCTGCTCCATTAGCATGAATGTGTCCGGCTCCGCTTCGTACAGATAGAGATATTCCATAGGAAAGAAAGGAAATAGTTGAACATATCCTGTCATAGAGCTCTCTGCCCAAACGGCCAGCCCGTATATATCGGCTCCCCCCTCTATGTAGTTGTACTGAACCAGGTCGCCGGAAAAATATTTAAAATGGTTATCCCCAGGCAGGATGGGACCTGATATATAGTATGTTAAATGTTCGTTGTCCAGAATGAGCGGGTGATGGCTGTCAGTGTCTACCCAACTCTGATAGTCGAACTGGATATGGGTTTTCATTACACTGTCAATTCTCAGATAGGATTGCCCCGAAACTGACAAAAACAAGCCAACTATAAACGGAAATAAGATAACCTTTTTCATGATAAAAAATCCTCCTATAGATTAATCATTGCAAATAGAGACTATCGGCAGTTCGTATGAAATGAAGGGCAAAAAACTGGTATTGTTATAGTGAATTACGGTGCAATGGTGTCTGTTATTCAGGTTCATTTTTGGTTTTGTCATGATACTGTTAGTGTAATACTCTGCACCGCAATGACCCGGTGTGTTGAACTGCTCGTTGTGTATCGCGAGAATACTCGCCCCGTTGCCGCCCGAAACAATAAAACCTCCGTTGCCGAAGTTGTCCAGCGATTTCATTTTCTCCATGAGGGGCAGGTAATTCACCGGGAGGGTTCCGGAAGCAATGCCCGCAATGGGGAGGCGTAAAATGTACTCCTGTGTGGTGCCGTTTGAGGGTATCTTCATTCCGCACAGAATCATCAGTTCTTTGTCCAGCGGGTTGTACCTGATGTCGTTCATTTCCCACTCGGCAGGGGCTCCGGGGCTTTCCGGTATTTCCACGCTGTGCATCAGAACCGGAGGATATGCCCCCATATCGAACACCTTCACTGCCCAGCCTTCGGTTGTGGCTCCCTTGTAATGGTATGCCATCGCAGCGTGGTTATCAGTCAATCCGGTAGTCATCACCCGGCCTGTCACCTCGTGGTCTGTAAAGCCGAAGCGGTCGCTCCAGTTCGAAGGAGGAGGGGTTGCGAAGTTGGCCACCTTTTCGAACACCTGGAATTTGAATCGTGCCGAGTCATTGGTGCGGGCGGGTATCACTATCTTGTCCTCGGTAACGGCTATGTCGGTATATAGCTCCACCCCGTCTTTGTTGTAGTGGTAAGGACCCATGTTCCATATTCCGGTCAGGAATGCCGCATTGCCATATCCGGTGCGGTAGTATACGGTAGCCATGGAGGCGCTCTCCACTATCTGGTTTTCGGCCACGAAGGCTACCCTCACAGAACGGCCGTCGTGGAACAATGCAATTCTCTTGATGCTTGTAATAATGTTTCTGTATTTATCAATATTGCAATTACTGAAAGAAAGGGACCTTGACGGAAAGATGAACCAATATAAATTCCCCGAGCCGCTAATCAGAGAATGAATGTTCATACAGACCAACACCCCCTGATTATAAGTTCCTTCCATATACCCTCCTGCAAATATTGTGTCGTTCATGATGCGGAAATCATTAATTACCATACCGGCAGGGAGTGTGTCGGTCATAACGGTTCCCGATGCGTTGTCGTGGTATGTAAATGTGCCGCGAGCCGAACTCTGTCTATTGTAGACTACGTATTTGTCTCCGTTCCAGTTGCGAACTATGGAAGTGTCGGTCGTCACGCCGGTCACCTCCCATACTTTTCCCTGCGCGCACGCTTCCCCTATTCCAACAGCGATTAAACATAGTGTAATTATAATTATCTTCTTCATATTATTGAATTATTATGTTGATTAGGTGTAAAGTGACTGCTTTTTCATTCTTGATGCAACGGCAATTGATTCTATTTCTACTTCAATATGTTGATTATTATTTATTTGTTGAGAAAATGTTACTCTTTATTGTGGTTTATTCTTCCGGCAAATATAATAATTTTTTTTATACAATTAATTTTTTTTCATCTTTATCCCTTATTTGTCTCGTTTCTTGAGTTAGTGAATTGATGTATAATATGTAGTGTCGTGTGTTGAATGTATTAATAAAAGAGAAGAAGAGACATGAATAACTGAGAAAGAGTATACTCGTCAGACCTAAAATAGACAAGAATGATTGAAAAGTCGGTCTAATGACCGATTTGGCTTAAGGCAACTTCTAGAAATTCTCTTTTGAGAGCGCGTCCCTCCGGGACGCTGTTTCTATGTTGCTTATTATCCCCACACTACGTGCGGGGTTATTGAGAGAGTGCCTCTTCGAGGCAATTAATAGAAGTCCCCTTAAAAGTATATCAGACACATTCATCGTTCTACCCGTATCCCGTTCCCAATTAGCTTTCAACTATTTCCATTGTGCCTCCGTCCTCCTTTAACAATTCTCTAATTACTTAACAAATACTTGTCCACCTGCAAGGTTAAGACAACCTTAGTATGAGCTTGGGAAGGGCTATAGAAGTAACGAAGGGCGGTCGGATCTGAATTGGACTGTGTTTTCCTGAAATCGCTTGACAGATTTTTGCTGGTTAAACCCAAATCGGTCAGTAGGGTTTATGCCAGATTAGTATTTGTTTCGAGCAGATTGGCTGCATCGCTGTCGAAGGCGTAGCGGGCTACGGCGAGACAGGGATGTGGACAAGATGCCGAAAGAAATGCTGATATGGCATAAAGAGACATGAATAATCGAGAAAGAATATATTCGTCGGTCTAGTGACCGATTTGGGTTAAACTGATTGGCTTGTCAGGACAGGACATTGATGCCGCGGTCATTGTTTTTGCTCGGGGCGGGTGTATTTTTTTATGTATAATTCGGTGTAGGCTCGAGGATGTTCCGGTGTGGTTTTGGGAATTGCGTTTGGGGGCAGTGGGGGAGGGGCTGGGTGGATTAGAATGAGAAGACGTATTGCAGGATATTCTCGCCCATTTGGAAGGCTTTTTGGCGGGTGGGTTGGCTGTCGTTGTGCACATCGGGGTCCTCCCAGCCGTCGCCGAGGTCGCATTCCCACGAGAAGAAGCATACCAGCCGGCCTTCGTATATGAGTCCGTAACCTCTGGGGGGGAGGTTGTCGTGTTCGTGTATTTTTGGGAGGCCGTTGGGGAAATGGTATTTTTGGTGATAGATGGGGTGGGAGAAGGGGAGTTCCACAAAGTCGAGTTCGGGGAATACCCGTTTCATTTGGGGGACGATGAATTCGCGGAGGCCGTAGTTGTCGTCGATGTGGAGGAAACCGCCGCCTACAAGGTAGTTGCGTAGGTTCTGCACTTCCTGATTGGTGAAAACCACGTTGCCGTGACCGGTCATGTGGACGAAGGGGTAGTTGAAGAGTTCGGAACTGCCCACGTCGACCACTGCATATTGCGGCACGAGGTTCATGTTGGCGTCGGCATTGCAAAAGGCAATGAGGTTGGTGAGCGAGGTGGGGTTGGCATACCAGTCGCCGCCGCCGCCATATTTGAGCAGCGCCAGTTGGGGCTGGGCGTGGAGGGAGGGCATGAGGAGGGCGAATAGCGCCAGGGCGATGAGGCGGGGAAGGGATTTGTGTGGGTTCATGATAGGGTGTCGTTTAAAAGGTTGAGGGCTGTGAGGGCGTAGAGGGCGGCGGTTTCGGTGCGGAGCCGGCAGGGGCCGAGCGATACGGGTTGGAAGCCTTGGTCGAGGGCGGTGGTAATCTCTTTGGGGCTGAAGTCGCCTTCGGGGCCTATGAGTACCAGTGCGTTGTTGTGGGGATGGTAGAGTTGGGGCAGGGTGTGGCGTTCGTTGCCCGAGCAGTAGCACACAAAGCGTTGGCAACCGGGGAGAACGAGGCTGTCGAGTTGGGCGAAGGGGGTTGGGGGGTCGATGGTGGGGAGGGAGGCTTTGAGCGACTGTTTCATGGCGCTGAGGGCAATTTTGCGGAGCCGCTCGTTGTTGAGGGTGGCGCGCTCGGAGTGGTCGCACACGATGGGGGTGAAGCGGTCGATGCCTATTTCGACGGCTTTTTCCAGAAGCCATTCGATGCGGGCGGTGTTTTTGGTGGGGGCTACGGCCAGATGCAGGTGGAAGGGGCGCGGGGAGTAGTTTTCGATGCGTTGTGTGATTTCCACTTCGCAGCCGCGGGGGTCGGGGTTGATGATGCGGGCGTGGCACAGGGTGCCGTCGCCCGAGGTGATGGCGAGGGAGTCGCCTGCCTGCATGCGGAGCACACGGATGCAATGGCGCGAGTCGTCGGGGCTGAGGGTGACGAAGGTGGATGTGGTGTCGGGTGCGAGAAAAAGGTTCATTTTACGGGGTGTTTAATGCATAGACAGTATAGTTGGGGTCGGAGAAGAGGGGAGTGAGCGGGAGGCTGATGTCGGTGCCGAAGACCTGTTTGAGGATGATGACATATCGGCATCCGTGGTTGGCGAGAGACTGGAGGTAGGCGGGGTCGGCAAGCTGGTTGTTATAGGCCACCCAGCCTTTGCGGTGGGCGAAATAGACGGGTGTGGGGTCTTCGCCGCTGTTGACCACTATGAGGTCGGAGGGCTGCGAGAGGGTGTCCATCACCTGTTCCAGCTGCACGATGGCTTGGCGGTCGGGACGGATGATAAAGTCGGAGTGTTGGTTGAGTATGTTCTCGAGTGCCACGGCGGCAAGGAGGAGGGTGAAGAGCCATTTTTTGTGTACCGAAGCTACAGCGAAGCCAGCCACAAGCGACATGACGGGAACGAATGGGAGAATGTAGTAGACATGGTGGGCGAAGGTCCAGCCGGCTTTGAGTATGACGGTGGCGAAGGCAAGCAGGGAGAGCCCTGTAATGGCCAGGAGTTTCCACTCTTTGCGCAGGAAGGCATAGATGAGGCCGGCCGCGAAGAGGGCGAAGCCTATGTATTTGAGGGCGTAGTCGTAGAAGTGTTTGAGGGTGAGTGGCATGTTGGCGGCCAGCTCGCGTGCGCCCTCTGCAATGCCTTTGCCCATAAAGAAATGCTCCAAGCCGTAGCGGCTTACCAGTTGGGGCACCCAGAAGAAATACCAGAGGCCGACGGGGATGCAGATGAGCAGCGACAGGACGGCGAACCAGACTTTGCGCTTAGTGTGGACAGCGGGGCTGAAAAAGGGTATGGCAAAGAGGACGAGCAGATAGCCCGAGGGGAGTTTGGAGAGCACTCCCGCCAGGGAGAAGAGTGCATAGAGCAGGAGGGGGAGGAGGGAGTGGCGCGGACGGGTGAGATATTGCATGCCGAAGTACATGCCCATGATGACCAGCGAGAGGGAGAAGGTGTCGGGCATGATTTTGCGCGAATAGGAGAACCACAGGGATACCAGAAGGATGAATGTGGAGCAGAAGGCGACGCGGTGGGCGAAAAAGCGGCGCAGGAGTTTGTAGAAGAAAAAGCACCCGAGCGAGGAGACGACGAGGTTGATGAGCCGGCCGTACCAATGGGCGAAGCCGAACAGGCGGCACATGAGGAAGATGAGATAGTTGAACAGGGGGAACTCCATGCCGGTGATGCCCGAGAGGTCGCCGCCGATGTCGATGCGGGGGTAGAGGATGTCGGGGTCGACCTCGAGGAAGTTGCGTGCGGTCATGGCCACAGTGGTTTGACGCCAGGAGTGAGCCACCTCGACGGGCGGGTTTGTGATGCCGTAGAGACGCAGCAAGGCAAACAGGAGTATCCAGAAACGGATATCTTTCAGCCAGCGTGATATGGTGACAGACAGTTGCAAGTGTGTGTGGTGTTTATTGTAGTGTAACGCGGGCGGATGCTATTTATTGCGTGGAACGGGGAAAGAATTAATTTAGGGCGGATGACAATAAAAAAAGGCATGTATCGTTATAGAAAACAATTACAAAGTATGATACTATGAAACGTATTGTTTTTTCACTATTGGCCATCGTGATGCTGGCGGGAGGCGGGCTGCAGGCCCAGCAAAGACCAGTGAAGTCGAAGGTGGTTTTCGAGGCGGACTCGCTGCCGTCGCAGTTGCTGCGTTTTTTGAACGGAAATATGAAGGCGGAGGATAAGCTGGCTGCCAACGCACAGGTGGTGCAGCAGTTTGAGGGTGCGTATAACGCGATGACCCGCGACCGTCGCGAAAAGGTGGTTGCGCTGTACAATAATGCCCGCAAGACCAAGCTGGAGGCCCAGCCCGACTATGTCAACCTGACACAGACCTTGGTGGCCTATAACGGGGCCAAGGTGTCGGCAACGGTTTTCGACGAATGGGTTGAGGCGATGAACGCCATAATGACCATCACCAGCAAGAAGAAGGCGATGGTGGAGTTTATACAATACACCGCCGACCTGCTGGCCGACCGCACGCTGTATAAGTCGCGCACGTCGGTGTGGCGTGTGGAGAGCGGGGCGGTGTTCTCGTTTGTGCCGCTGCGCAACGATGTGAAAACGGTGTTCAAGGGGACGGTGAACCTCACCTATGAGTCGGGCACAGGCAACAATGCCGACGCGAACACGCTGATAGGCACCACGGGCGAATATTTCTTTATGACCAACACCTGGGAAGGAAAGGGCGGACGGATAACATGGGAACGCTGCGGGGTGGCCAACACGGTGTGCCACGCCGATTTGGACATGTACTCGGCCGAAGTGAAGTTTCCCAAATTCAAGGCCGACTCAGTGTCGTTTATCCATACCAGCTATTTCAAAACCCCGATCAAGGGGTCGCTGGAAGAGTCGTTGACCACAAAGACAGAGCCGGATAAATACAATTTTCCCAAGTTCCGTTCGTATCAGAAGGACTTCCAACTGAAGGATGTGCTGCCGGGAGTTGATTTTGAAGGGAACTTTATGATGTACGGGCCCCGGTTTGTGACCAACGACGAGAAGAATCCGGCCCGCATGGTGTTTTACAGGAACGGGAAACGCTTTTTGGTGGCCAGTTCGACCAAGTTCACCATTTTGCCCCACATGCTGACTTCGGAGCGGGCCAATGTGAAGATGTATATTGGCGATGACTCGATAAGCAATGCGGGTGTGCTGATACGCTACACCACGAAGGACCAGCGGGTGAACCTGCTGAACAACCCCAAGCGAAACTACTATAGCCCCTATACCGACAGCTATCACCAGCTGGATATTTATTGCGAAAATATCAATTGGCTGATAGATAAGGATATTGTGGAGTTCAATATGGTGGCACAGACCAATACGCAGACCTTTGTGACTTTCGAGTCGAACCGCTTCTACTCGCAGGACAAGGACCGCGAGGTGCAGGGCATTGAGCAGACCAGTCCGGTGGTGAGGGTGTACCGCTATATGAAAGACCACGACATGAAACAGGATTTCTCGTTGGTGTCGTTCCAGAACTATATACGTATGGACGAAGGGCAGACCAAGCTGATGGTGCACGGGTTGTCGAAACACGGTTTGGTGTCGTATGACGAAGGTACAAGCCGCATCCATGTGCACGACAAGCTGATAGGTTTCTACAAGGCCATAGTGAAACAGCAGGGACATGACTACGACGCCCTCACGCTGCAGTCGGAAACCAAGGAGAACAACGCCGAGCTGGACCTCGGGACACTTGACCTGAGGGTGCACGGAATCAAGAAATTCGTGGTGAGCGACAGCCAGTTGGTGGTGGTGAAGCCCTATGGGGGCGACATTGTGGTGAAACGTAACCGCGACATCCTGTTTTCGGGACATATCAATGTGGGACGCTTTGAGATGAATGTTACCGATGCCTCGTTCTACTATGACGCGTTCCGTTTCGACCTGCCCCAGATAGACTCGATGAGGTTCTATGTGACCAGTTTCACCGACCCGAAGAAACAGGTGATGGTGCGCACGCCGCTGTATAGCCTTGTAGGCGACATACAGATTGACAAGCCCGACAACCATTGCGGCTTGAAGAAGAACAAGGAATATCCTATTTTCAACAGTGTGAAGCCGAGTTATGTGTATTACGACAGACCGTTTATATTCAATGGGGTGTACGACCGCGAGCGGTTCTACTACTCGTTGCATCCGTTTGTGATAAAACAGCTCACCGACTTCCAGACCGACAGCCTGGAATTTTTGGGTGTGCTTACCTCGGCAGGCATTTTCCCCGATATAGAGGAGCCACTGAAGGTGCAGCCCGACTATTCGCTTGGCTTCATCACCCAGACCCCCGAAGGCGGACATCCGGCCTATGGCGGCAAGGGAACATACCACAAAACGATAGACCTGAGCTATCGCGGACTGCGCGGTGGCGGAACACTGGACTATCTCACATCGACGGCTCAGACCGACAAGTACCTGTTCATGCCCGACTCGATGATGGCTTTGACCGATACGTTCTATGTGCGCGAGGAGGACGGTTTCCCCGACATCCGCAACGGCCACACCTTGATACGCTGGTATCCGTATAAGGATTCTATGACAATTTCGCAGCTGAAGGACGGCACGCAGTTCCAGATGTACCACGATGTCACTCAGTTGGCAGGACGTGTCACGCTGCAGCCCAAAGGTGCAACGGGTTATGGCACAGCCACCCTGTATGAGGGTACTTTGAAATCGAAGTTGTTCCAGATGCGCACGATGGAGATGGACGCCGCCCGCACGGAGTTCACCCTGCGCTCGACCAAATACAACGACATTGCCTTCCAGGCGGAGAATATGCGTTCGCATATCGACTATGAGGACCATTCGGGTCAGTTCACTTCAAACGACTCGCTGCAACGCATCTTGTTGCCCGCCCTCGGCTATGCTGCGTGGGTGGACCGCTACACCTGGCGTTGGGACGAGAAATGGATGGCTTTGGACAACAGCAAGAGCATGACCACCGACGGCATAGAGGGCCTCACGCTGCGCGAAAGGGCCAGACGGTTGAAGCAGATGCCCGGTGCCCGGTTTGAGAGTACCGACCCGAAGCTGGCCAATATCCGCTTCTGTGCCATCAACAGTGCCTACCGATATGACGACCTCGAGCTGTCGAACCATAATGTGTATGCCTTGCCCATTGCCGACGCCTTGATTGCTCCCGGCGGCGACTCGCTGCATATTTCGCAAGGAGGCATGATGTCGATGATAGAGGACGGGCAGCTGCTTTTCCCCGTGGACAGCGCTTTCCACCTCTTCTATAAGTGCAATCTTGTTGTGAAAAACGGCAAGCAGTATAGCGGCAAGGGAACCATAGACTATGTGAGCATGGATGAAAAGAAGCAGCCCATACAGATGACCGAGATTGCCCCCAACGAGCAGGGAGTGAGTGTGGCAATGGGACAGATAGACGACTCGGCACAGTTCACCCTGTCGCCTGCCTTTGGATTTGCGGGTAAGGTGCGTGCCGATGCCCAGCACCGTTATCTGTTCTTCGACGGCGGTGTGCGGCTGCTGCATAAGTGCGCGCCGGTCGACAATCTGGGTCTGCTGGCTTATGCCAATTACCTGGATCCCGCCGATATCCGCGTCATAGTTCCGGAGCATCCTGTTGACTGGCAGGGTAAACCCATCAGTGCCTCGATCCGGATGGCATCGACTGGCTTGAAACCGAAATCCGGATTCCTGACCAAGCAGGATGAAGGAAGCGACTTGATAAGCTCGTACGGCTTACTGCATTATGATGACGCAGCAGGCACCTATACCATCACGTCGCAGGAGAAGCTGGACGACAAGGAGTTTGTGGATAGATACCTGACGATGAACACGGAATCGTGCATAATGGAGGGTGAGGGACCCATTGCTTTCGGCAATCCCGAGGGGCAGGTGAAAATCAATGCATACGGTACGGTGTTCTATGACCCGAACAATGAGAAGGACTTCCGGATGAACACTATCTTTGGCATTACGTTCCCCATCGATAAGGGATTGCTGGAACAGATGGCCAAACAGATAGAAGATGATTTGAGACCCACTCCTGCCGACCGCGACAACGAGCTGTTGGACCGTGCATTGCTGTTCGACAAGGGAGATCCCGACGGCGAACTGGCCTACCAGACCTATCTGAGCACGGGTGCTTTCGACAAGTTGGACGGCTTCCTCGACAACACAATGCTCTTTGAGGGGCTGCGGTGGGAGTATAGCCCGACGCTGGGATATACGGCCACTGGCACCACATCGATTTGCAATGTGGGTAAAAAACAGCTGCATGTGAATGTGAGGGTGAAAGCACAGCTGTTCAAGCGCGGATCGGAGACGCATCTGGTGCTTTATGTGCAGGTGGCAAACGACCACTGGTATTATTTCAGCTACGAATACAAGAGCCAACACCTCAGCATTTCGTCGAGCGTGGGCGAGTGGAATGACAAGTTGGTGGGCATGAAGAAAGATAAGCGCACCATCGACGCATTCAGCTATTCGCTCACCAATTCGCGCAGCGAGATACAGAGGTTCCTCTCGTCGTTCACTTCCGACCCCGCCGACATGGAGGAAGAGGATGTGGAAGAGGAGGAAGACGAGGAGTAGGCCTTTGCTCTGTAATGCTTTGAATTATACGCCGGACCGACATGATTTGAGTAGTCGGTCCGGCTTTATTCTGCGAGGGTTGAATGGGGGAGATGTTTGGGTAATATTTTTAATTTGAGAATTTTACATGCGATAATGGTGGGTGAATGACATTTCTTGGACGCAAATTCTCCTGAGAAGGAGGGTGTAGATGAGTTTTTGCGTAGAGAAATGACGGATGGAGATGATTTTTTTAATTTTGTTATTGGTTGGGAAACAGGTTGTTGGGTGGAGGGTGTCAAAAAAATATTATTTTTATTTGTCCATGTCGAAAAAAGTTAGTACTTTTGCACCCGCTTTCGAGAGATAGCAAGCCCAGGTGGTGGAATTGGTAGACACGCTACTTTGAGGGGGTAGTCGCCGTAGGGCGGTGCAAGTTCAAGTCTTGTCCTGGG
>JAEEGF010172514.1_pt1 | contig 41388 bp, 31 predicted proteins | sample 9134171 | NCBI WGS metagenome assembly JAEEGF01 (sample SAMN16246542, study PRJNA631951) | gut metagenome | biome: gut microbiome; feature: rumen; material: AP-attached | host: Bos | place: Iran: Karaj | collected 2018-10 | reverse complement strand
GCCACAAAGCCGTAGCGCCGGTCTTCAAAATGAATATTGGACGCCTTCGCAAAAGCGTCCAATACCATAAAGCCTGTATTGTGGCGGGTCAGTTCGTATTCGTCACCGACATTTCCCAAGCCAACAATCAAGAATTTGTCCATGTGCCTGACAGTTCAGTGATTACTCCTCTGCAGCAGCGGCAGCAGAACGAGATGCACGTGTAGCCTTGACAGAGCATACAACAACCTGAGCAGGAGTTGCAATCTCCAGACCTTCGAAGTTCAGCTCAGCCACCTTGATAGCCTTACCCAACTTCAAGTTGGTCACGTCGATCTCAAGGGTCTCAGGAATCTGCTTGTAAGGAGCGGTAACGTTCAACTGGCGCACAGCCTGGCTCAGACGACCACCATCGCGAACACCCTGGGCATGACCTGTGAGTTTCACGGGGATACCGATGGTGATGGGCTTTGTCTCGTTAACCTCGAAGAAGTCGATGTGAAGCAGAGCGTCGGTTGTGGGGTGGAACTGCAGTTCCTTCATCACAGCCTTGTGAGCCTCACCGTCGATGGTCAGGTTGACAACATACACATGAGGTGTGTAAACTACCTTGCGGAGCTGAGCTGCAGGGATGGCGAATGCCAGAGCCTCGGGCAGACCGTTCTCACCTTTTTTCTCACCATAGAGGTTACAGGGAACCAAACCCTCCTTGCGGAGTTCCTTAGCGGCTTTCTTGCCAGTAGCAGCACGCTTGGTACCGCTTACGCTAAATTCTTTCATAAATGTGTTACTCTAAATTAAGTTGTTAAAAATTTCTTTTTGCTTAATTCGCCATCACACGAAAAATCGTAGTGCCTTTGAGAAAAGCGGTGCAAAGGTAGTACTTTTTCCGTTACCAACCAAATATTTACTAAAAAAAACTCAATATTTCGCCGTTTTTCTTGCAGCATCGCAGAAAAATGCCTACCTTTGCACTTACAAATTAAGTTTCTAACAGATAATATATAAGTAAAACCACATAAACATCAAGTGAGATGATCAATAGGGAAATTATCAGAATCAAGATTGTTCAGTTAACCTACGCTTACTATCAAAACGGTAACAAGAACATCGACTCGGCTGAAAAGGAACTTTTCTTCAGTCTGTCAAAGTCTTATGACCTCTACAACTATCTGCTGGCGCTCATTATAGCCATCACTAAAGAGGCTGGCCGCCGAATGGAGGTCTTGCAGTCGCGCGCTCTCCGCGAAGGCACGCCCCAACCTTCACAGAAGTTTGTACTTAACCGCTTCGCCCTACAACTGGGCGAAAACAAGATGCTCCAGGACTTCATGAGCAGTCAGAAGTTCAACTGGGCCGACAACGACGTGATTGTCGGACAGTTACTCGACAGAATCGAGAGCAGCGAGATCTATCAGACATATATGAACGATAAGAACGACAGTTACGAGGCCGACCGCGACCTCTGGCGTCATCTCTATAAGGCCTTCATCATGAACAATGACGACATCGACAGCATGCTCGAGGAACAGAGCCTCTACTGGAACGACGATAAGGATATTGTCGATACCTTCGTCATGAAGACCATCAAGCGTTTCAAGGAGCAGAACGGTAGCAAGGAAGAGCTCCTGCCCGAATGGGCGAGCGAGGAGGAACAGGAGTTTGCACGTAAGTTGTTCCGCGCTGCCATCCTCAATTCCGACCATTATCAGCGCTACATGAGCGAGACCTCACGCAACTGGGACTTCTCCCGTCTGGCCTTCATGGATATCATCCTCATGCAACTGGCCATCGCCGAGATCATGACCTTCCCGAACATCCCTGTGAGCGTCAGCATCAACGAGTATGTAGAACTGGCTAAGATCTACTCTACCCGCAAGAGCGGCAGTTATATCAACGGCATGCTCGATACTATCTGCCGCAACCTTATCAAATCTGGCAAACTCCTGAAATTCATGGAGCCAAAAGAGCCCAAGGAACCAAGAGAGCCAAAAGAGCCACGGGAGCAGAAAGAGCCGAGAGAACCAAGAGAGTTCAGGGAGCCGAGAGAGCGCAGAGAATTCAGAGAACCGAGAGAGCGCAGAGAATTCGGAGAACCAAGAGAGCGCAGAGAGTTCGGTGAGCCAAGGGAGCGCAGAGAATTCAGAGAGCCCAGAGAGCGCAGAGATTTCGGTGAGCCAAGGGATCGCAGAGAGTTCAGAGAGCCCAGAGAGCGCAGAGAGTTCAGTGAGCCGAGAGCGCCCAGACAGCCCAGAAGGCGGATGCCTTATGGCGAAAAACCCTATGGCGAGAAGCCCATCGACGAGAAGCCAAGCAACAACGACGAGCAATAAACAATAATCAAATATTAATATGACTAATTTTGTACTCGCTGCCCAGGCAGCACAAGGAGGTGGCATGAGCATGATCATCATGATGGTCGCCATCTTCGCCATCATGTGGTTCTTCATGATCAAGCCACAGCAGAAGAAACAGAAAGAGATCCAGAAGTTCCAGAACGAACTGAGCGAAGGTCAGCAGGTCATCACCGGTGGTGGTATTTACGGTACCGTCAAGAGCATCGACCTCGCCAAGAACACCGTCGATGTGAAGATTGCACGCGACGTTATCATCACCGTGGATAAGAGTTACGTCTTCAAGGATCCCACCAGCGTACCCACGACAAAATGAACCAGCTCAGAAAGGTATGGCGATACATCAGAATCATCCTGTTCAGCACTGCTAACAGGGAGTTTCTGGTGTTTCTCTTCTTTCTCGCGTTGTCAGGCGCTTTCTGGTTGTCGCTGACACTCAACGACGTTTACGAGAAGGAGTTTGCCGTACCCTTCGCTGTAACTGATATCCCCAAGAACGCCGTCCTCACCTCTAACGATGTCGATACGGTGAAGATCACCATCCGCGACAAGGGTATCTTCCTGTTGTCGTACTATTATGGTGAGAAACTGAAGCGCATCAGCGTCAACTTCAGGAACTACATGCGTAACAACGGCACGGGGCTTGTCTCGCAACAGGAGATGCAGAAACTGATTTATCAGCGGTTGCTCAGCAGTTCGAAGATTATCAGCGTCAAGCCCGAGAGACTCGAGTTCTCCTACAACTATGGTGCCAAGAAACGGGTACCAGTCAGGTGGAGTGGCCGAGTCATCCCCGAGGAACTCTATTTCATCTCCCGCGTGGAATACAGACCCGACAGTGTTACCATCTATGCCTCCGACGAGAAGCTCGACAGCATCAACATGGTATATACCGAGCCGCTCAACTATGCCAACTTCCGAGATACGCTCAACGTGAGTTGTCATCTGGCCAAGATGAAAGGCGTGAAGATCATGCCCGACCACATCAAGATACGATTCCTGACCGACGTGCTGACCGAGGAGCGCATCGAGGGCATCCCTATTCAGGGCATCAACCTGCCCGAAGGCAAGGTGATCCGCACATTCCCTTCTAAGGTGGCAGTGGGGTTCGTCACAGGCATCAACACCTATCGTAACCTCACGCCAAAAGACTTCACGGTGGTGGTCGATTACAATGAGATCAAGCAGAATCCTACCGAGAAATGCCGCGTGCAACTGAAAGTCGTACCCCATGGCATCTCGCACGCCAAACTCGAGATCAATTTCGTAGATTACCTCATAGAGTCAGAGTAACATGAAGATCGGTATCGCAGGCGGCATCGGAAGCGGTAAGAGTTATGTCTGCGCCCATTTAAGGCGCCGGGGCATCGAGGTTTACGACTGCGACAGGGCAGCCAAACGCCTGATTCGCACCTCGGCAGATATCCGAGAGGGCCTTACCGCCCTAATAGGACCGCAAGCCTACACGGCCGACGGCAATCTGAACAAGAGCGCAGTGGCTCAGTTCCTGCTTGCCTCTGAGGAGAACGCACAGGCCATCGACCGCATCGTCCACCCCGCCGTCTTCCGCGATTTCGAGGAGAGTGGTGTCGAATGGCTCGAGAGCGCCATCATGTACGAATCGGGCATCTATCGCCTGATGGACCGCGTCATCGTCGTCACTGCACCGCTCGAGGTGCGCATCAGCCGGGTCATGGCCCGCGACCATATCTCACGCGAAAAAGTGCTCGAGTGGATGGGACGCCAATTGCCTCAGGAAGAGGTCGTCGGAAGAGCGGATTTTGAGATCGTCAACGACGGGAAAACAGATATAGAACAACAATTAAATAAAATCATAGAACAATGCAACAGACCGTTTTAGCAATTGCCGGAAAGCCCGGCCTTTACAAACTCGTGACCAGAGGTAACAACAACCTCATCGTCGAGGCCCTCGACGGCACTCATCGCCGCATGCCCGCCTTTGCCACCGACCGCATCACCTCGCTGGCCGATGTCGCTATGTACACAGAGACCGACGACGTGCCCCTGATGGATGTACTTGAGAACCTCAAGCAACTCGAGGGTGGCAAAAAAGCCAGCATCAACGAGAAGAAAGCCAGCAGCGAAGAGCTCCGTGCCTACTTCACCAAAGTGCTGCCCGAATGGGATCAGGATCGCGTGCAGAACAGCCATATCAAGAAGCTCATCTCTTGGTATAACATCCTCGTAGAGGCCGGTATCACCGACTTCAAGGAAGAGATGGCGCCAACTGAAGGCGACAACATCGACGACCGCAAATAAGCGATACGACAACGACAAAGGGCCCGCAGCAGCGAGCCCTTTATCGTTGCTAAAACTCCATATCGCCAGTATAAGATATCTGTTCTCGCTGGCGTGCCGACACACTGACCGAAGAACTGCCATTGTCAAACACGTCTAAAACATATAAATAAGTATCCTCATCGTTCGTCAGCCCGATCTCGATATGGCGCTGGCCGTTTTTCCCCACTCCTTCCCTATAAATCTCGATAGGCGCAGAGAAATTCAGGCCCTTTCCACCGCCATAAGGCACGTTACAGGCCCTTCCGAAATACGGCAGATACGAGATCAGCGAGTCGTTTCTCACTTCTACAGAGTAACCATACGACACCGCTTTCGAGGGTCCTTTCATGGGATGCATGTGGGCAATACCTATCTTGAAATGCCGCTCATTCAGTGCTAAATTCACCTTTTTTGCCCGCTCCGCTTTCTGAGCCGCACGCTCTTCACTCGTGGCACATCCTGCAAAAAACAACGCCAGAAGGAGTGAAATCACCATCAAAAACTGATTTTTCTTCATCATTATCCTCATTATTTTCATCATTTCTGAGGGCAAAGATAGTCAAAAGATTCGATAAATCCAAGCATTTCTCAGTCATTTAGTCATTTAGTCATTTAGTCATTTAGTCAAAATCGTTTAGACACAAGCTCTACTATGCTCAATATATAATATAAAATATATTTTATATTATATATTGTTTCTTATTTGATGGGGTGTGAATCGAAAATGACTAAATGACTAAATGACTAAATGACTAAGACAAGACCCGAAATATTATCATAGATAATAAGGGTACAAAAAGTGCGATTTTAAGTGCGTTTTTTTGAAAAATGTTTGCAGGGTCTTTGATTTATGTTTATCTTTGCACCGTCGAAAATGAGGCAGAAATTTGCGGCCTAACTGGAGCGGAAAATTTTCCTGGTGCACGAGGCAATTTTTCCTAACCAGAGCCAAAAACAAAGCCGAATCGCAGGCAAAGAATTTACCTGACAATCTATTGATCTTTGACTTATTGATACAAATCTTCGCCCTATAAACTGACGGCAATGCTGCCCATGAACCAACGTCCTTGCTGGGGAATCAGGATCGTGTTCATGCCACTACGGTTATAGCGAGTACCCAGAAGATTGTGGATGTCCAGCCCGATGGTGACGGGTCCGAACGTATATTCGCCACCGACGTTCAGGATGCAACGGGCAGACATCTCATGACGGTTAACAGTCTTCTGCGCAGCATCTACAGCGCTAGCCCAGTAGATAGCGGCCAGCTTCTCCATGCCATGAATGAGGTAGTAAAGATCGTATAAGAAGTATTGGGTGCGAGTCTTGGCAAATTGCTCAAGATCGATGTTATACGATGTCTGACTGCTCTCGAAGAGCACATGGGCATGAAGTCGCAACCGAGACGCAGCCTGCCAACCGACTACCAGATTCGACATGATGACCGGGGTATTATTGTTGTCATCGATGTTATAAGAATAATAGGGCATCAGTTTCTCGTAGAGTTCTATGGGTACGATAGTCGACTTGAAAGTGTGCGTCCAGGTCAGGTTCCAGTGAGTGGTGAGCCTCGGCCGTCTGTAACCAGCCATCAACTCCAGTCCGCCGGTTCTGTTCTGGCTCGTGTTCTTGTAGGTGAGAATATCGGTCATAATGAGGTCTGAGGCATGATTGTAGAAGCCGTTGACTTCGAAATTCAGCCCTTTCACCCAGTTTAGTCCTGCAAATGAGAGTTGGAAGGAGTGAGCGCGCTCAGGCGAGAGGCTTTCATCGTTTTTGCGCTCACGAATCAATGCAGCGAGGGCATTGGATTTGCGATAGAGATATGGTACATCGACAAACGACTTGGAATAGCTCAGCCTGACGTTCCACTTGGGGCGCAACAGGATGAGGGCCACACGAGGCGACAGTTCACGCACCTGAGTATCGTCATAGTGGTTCTTGTAGTCGAAACGCATGCCGGCATTCAGAAGCAGTGAAGAGGGATTGGAGAAGAGAGAGAAATCCCACTGATGCTTCAGTTGCAGATAGACATTAGCACTGTTCTCTCTACCCTTTCCGATTTCGCGCGTCTGCACATCCCCGGCGAATGTCTCTACGAAATTATAGCCCATCTGATAGCGCATATCATCGAGTTTGAAGTGACCATACTCGGCTCCGAAACTGATATGGCCCTTTTGTCGGGCACTCAGTGTATAGGCATAGTTGCCCGTCAGTTGGAAGCCGAAGTGCTGCTCCTGTCCGTTGACATATCGGGAGAGTCCTCCCAAAGAGTCATACACTTGTATCATGTAAAGAGGCAACGGGAGCGTCCAAGACAATATGTGTGACGGCTCGTCGCTAAGCACCTGATAGCGCGTCATATCCGACTTGTCGTAGGTAGCGGCATACTTCAGGTTCAAGTTGCCCATCTGATGGTTGTAACTCAGGTCGAGATGTCGTGAACTGGTAGCAAAACTGGGACCGTAAGCATTTTGGGTAATATAGCGCTCACGGTTGTATGGCATGGCAGGACAACCCATGGTAAACGGGGCGGCAACCTGTGAGAAATGAGTGTCGTACATGAGTTGCAGACCTTTATAACCCAGTTGCAGGCCTAAGTCATAGGAGGGATGATTGCCGATAGGCCGATCGCCACTGTTGCGATAGGCACTTCCCCAGACGAGCAGGTCGATGTCGAAATAACGCTTGCCGAGGATGGCGTCGGCCTTGATCTGTCCGTGATTGCCTGCCGCAACTTTCGCCTTGATGCCGTCCACATCGGCTCCTTGTTTGGTGATGATATTCACCACACCGGTAAGAGCCACATCGCCATAAAGTGAGGAGGCGGGACCACGCAGCACTTCTATCTGTTTCACCTTTTCCAAGGAGATGCTGAAATCGGGCGCAGCAGTGTTGGTAGCGTAACTGTTCAGACGATGCCCATTGAGCATGATGAGAATCTTTTCCTGCGTATAACTGTAGATGCCGCGCATGGCGATGTTGATATCGTCGTTACAATCGACAATGTTCATGCCAGGCACATAGGTAGCAAGCACTTCCTGCAGATTTCGGGCTCCGCTGTTCCTGATCATTTCGGCGGTAATGAGCGCTGAGGGAACAGGCACCTCTAACAGACTCTCTGCCTGACTGGAAGCGGTGGTAATGGTAGCGGTCATACCAGACTTGATGCTGTTCACGATATCGGCAAAGATCGCGGGATCAAGCGACGACGGGCTGTAGTAAGGGTTATCCTGCAATATCAGTGAGGCATAATGCTCCGTCTTCTCCATATCGAAACGTGCCAGATAGCAAAGGGCAATGAGGCGGAGCGCACTCTGGCGCTGGTTCCCATGGAAGTCGGTGAGATGTTGCAACAGGGCATCGCGAGCCTGTTCGATTCGGCCTATCTGATAATCGCTCTCTGCCTGCGTGTAGATATCGCGCATCTCCGTATCAGTCTGCGCTCCTGCGGATAAAGGCATCAAAGCAAGAAGACAAACAAGGAAACTGATGATAAATAGATATTTCTTCTGCTTCATACTTTTTACTTTTTGACCTTTGGAAGGCTAATGGTAAACTCTGTGTAATCGTCCTTGCGACTCTCCACGCTGATATCGCCACCGTGGTTCTGTATGACTTCGCGACTTAGGTAGAGTCCTATGCCTGCAGCCTCGCTGGTGGTTTTGGTGGTGAAGAAAGGATTGAAGATCTTGTCGAGTTGTTTCTCGTCAATACCGATGCCGTTGTCGCGAACCGTCACGACGTACTGTCCATCGACAACAGTGGCGGCAAGGGATATCTCGGGGACGAACCCTTTCGTTCTCTCTGCCTTCCTGACTACGGCATAGACCGCATTACCCAGGATATTCATAAAGACCTTGCTGAGCAAAGCGGGATTTCCGTTCAACAGCATCGCACTGTCGGGCAAGGCAAATGTTACACGGATATGATGCCGCTCTTTCTCGTTGGCATAATACTTGGCGAACATCTCCTCGTTCTGATGAAGCACAGGCAAGAGATCCATATCGGTATAGCCGCCTTGGCGGTCTTTCAGCATCTCCTCCATCGCCTTGAGCATACGGGTGGCGTTCTGGCCATAATCGTCAACGTTACGCAGGTTCTCTGTGAGCATATCAGCAATGTCGAGCATGTCTTCATAGTCGTTGTCGCTGATAACGACCTGACCATCGGTCTTCGCCTCTGTCTTGCGGACGATAGCCTCCTTGAAGTCTTTCAGCAGGTCGTTTGACATCTTCGAGAAGTTGATGATATAGTTCATCGGGTTCAGGAGTCGGTCGATGAGTCCCTCGGTCAGTTTACCCACCGACGCCATTTTCTCCTGACGTATCAGTTCCTGTTGCGCTTGACGGAGATCGGCGGTACGTTCCTCGACGACACGCTCCAGTTTGATCTTATCCTTCTCCAGCTTCTTCAAACGATAGCGGAACAGCAGATAGACCAGGCAGGCCAAGAGAATGAAGTAGATGACCACCATATACCAGCGCATGAACAATGGGTAGGCAATGGAGAAATCGACGGATGCGATCTCCGACAGTTCGCCGTTAGCCAGTCTGGCCTGTACACTAAGGGTAAACGACCCATAGGGCAGATTCAGAAATTCCACGCTCTGCTTCTCGCTCCATGCACTCCATTTGTCGTTGTTCAGGCGATAGCGATAAAGCGTCTTACCTGTCAGCGGAGTATAGTCGAGTGCATAGAAGAAATGCAGATGGCGCTCATCGTCGGCTAACTTGGGGAGTTCTTGGGGCATTTCCCCATAGCCACCCCATAGCACACTGTCGTTGCCCATGATGATGGAACGGAAATGGACGGTACGACAATCGGAAAGTCGGGCAAGGTCTTTCTGACCGGTATCGACGACAACAAGAATCTCATCACCGCCTATCCACGTCTGACTGCCATAACGATACTGGGCCGTCACCTCGATGTCGCTGAGCGGATTCTTCAGGTGAGCAGGCAGATTGGCAAGGGGTTCACGTATCTTGCCCGGATCATCGCCGATAGTCTGTCCGTGAACATTCTTGCTCCAGAGACCGCCTTGAGCATTTTTCCGGATATCGGTAGCCAACGGAATATCGTTGACCTTGGTACGCTTCAGGAAGTCTGGCAGATAGACATAGACACCATCGGGTTCTCCGGCATAGACCTTGTCGCCATCAACCAGCAAGGCGGTAGTGGAATTAGAAGTCAGCCTGCTTACCTTGCCGCCTCGTGCAATCTTGTAGATGCCGCTGGATGTGGCAGCAAGCAGTTCGTCACGACTTGGAGCCAGAGTCCAACATATATTCTTGATTTCGGCTATACGCTTGCATTGATACGAAAGGCTACGGACAGGCATGTCGGGCTCGGGAATAGCGATGCTGTAAAGGCCGTTCGTGGTACCCACATACATCTTGCCGTCGAAAGCCATGATGGCATGTACCTCGCCATCGAGACCTTCCTTCTCCATGAAATAGCTGAAGAGCGACGGGATCTCAACGGAGAAGACACCATGCAACGTTGCGCCCCAGAGCAATCCATGACCATCGTAGGCCACATAGGCCACTTGATTGGAACACAGACCGTTATCCTCTGTAATGGTATAGAGCTCATGGCCTTGAGCGTCGGCAATGATCAGTCCTGAATTCTTCTTGACCTTGACCAGAAGCCCGCCATCAAGATTCTCCGTTTGAGTAATGTCGTCAAAAATGGCTTCTGCCCTGCCCTCTTTCAGGGCTCCTAACGACACGATGCTGGAAGCGACACCAGGGCTGAACTTTGCGCTCGTCTGCTCTTTGAAGGATATGGCACTGCCGTTGACTTCATAGACATTATTGTCGCTGGCCACGAACTGCAACGAACCACCATTCTCGAAGACCTCCATCACCTCGCCCTTGAACTGACCGTCGCGCCCCACCTGTTGCAAGAACAAGTCGCCATTGGCCCGTTCCTGCAAACGGAACAAGTGGTTATAGCCGCCAACCCAAATCGTGTTCTTGCTGTCACGATAGACCACCGTGATCCGACTGATATCGGGTGTATGGATGATGCGCCACCTTGCACGGTCGTAATAGAGTAGCCCTTCGAAGTTAGCCACAAACACAGTACCGTCAACGCCAATCTCTATATCGTAGCAATTGTTATGCCCACCATATTCTGCTGCTGTGTAATTACGGAAAAGCGGAAGGCCCTGGGCCAACGCTGGTAAAGGTAAAAAGGTAAAAAGGAAAAAAGGTAAAAGGGAAAGAGGGAAAGAAGGGAAAAGGGAAAGAGGGAAAGAAGGGAAAAACCATTTTACCATCCCTATGATCCGTTGAAGATAGTTCTGCTTCTCCATTTTACCTGCTTACTATTATTACATTTTAATTTTCAGATACGGTATTCCCTCCCCCACATAGTAGTTCCACTCTTCTGGTGTGAAATTGCGTTTCACGTTCTGGCGGAGGCGTTGGGCAATCTTAGACAGCGAAATAAGATACTCGGAGACTGTGCCGTTGTATTCGCCCGTCCAAATGTAACTCTTGTCTTTCGTGAAGGTGAAATCGTTGAGCCAACTACTGGCCTGGAACAGAGTGATGGGCTTTATCTGAGGATCATTGACCATCCAGAACAACAGTTTCCCGTCATAACTTGAAGAGTAGAGCCGGTATCCATCAAACTCCAGTCTCGTCACTTGTGAGAGATGTCCGACCAACTTATTTGCCTTGCCGTTCCCCTCGACCAGCCAAATGGTACCGTCGGCCATTCCGTAGGCTGAGAGCCGATTGCTGTTGTTCCTGACAAAAGCCGTGACCTGGCCAGAAACGGGGACCTTCTCACGAGTCACATCGTCAAGACTGCTGACAAGATGCATGCGACTGCGATTGTCGAAAAGCAGAGGTTTATTGTCGCGCCTACCAACACTGACGACACGGAAATCGAGGCGACGCGTGCTGATGACTTTCTCGGTGGCCAAATCGAACAGACCGACACTATGCTCGCCGACGATCAAGAGTTGACGACCATCGTGGATGTCTTGCAGACTGAAGGGACGATCGATATTCTCTAAATAGATGACACGTATCTGATGACCATCGGCAACCAGCAGATGTCCCGAATGACTGATGACATAGTCTTTACCATTCTTGGATGCATAGCCGTCGCGGAAGCAGTAATTCTTGTCGCTCATCAGTCGTTTGGTCTGCAACTGGGTACCATTCATGTTGTGAACGAATATCTCGCCATAGGTGCTCGCAGTCAAGAGATGATTGTCGTAAGGAGAGATCTTTATGCAGGAAACGCTACCATTGTGGACACCAAAACTGCGATGACCGCCAGCCGACTGGGTGAGAGTCTGGAACACAGCGGGTATAAAGAGATTGCCACCGTAATCGATGGTGAAACGATAAGCAGCATAGGCCAGCATGTTGCCCATCTCTGTATCGCCAGCCTGATAGATGGCATACGCCTGCGAACCTAATGTTCGCCCAAGAGAGATATAATTCAGGGTGTCGGCCACTAATTTGGCATGCTCGGCCTCTACACGCCGACGCTCGGCTATGTGGTAAGCATTCTTCGCCTCTTGGGCAGACGTTTCCGCAATCCCCTGTGCCACGATGGCTTTCTGTCGCTCGGCCTCCGACCGGAGAGTCATCTCCTGGGCTATCTTCGACTGGCGGACGGCTTCATCGCTTCGCTCCTCGGCCAAAATCTGCTGACCGTAGGCTATCTCCTCCATCTGTTGGCTCACACGACGATCGACATCCGACTGTTTCTCCTGCCGCCGCAGTTCATCGATCTGCGACTCCAGTTCACCAATGCGCGCCTCATCGCTCTGGCGTATAAAGACCACTGCCCCCGCCAACAACAGCAACAGCACGCTCATACCTCCTACGATCGTCTTGTGTAACTTCACCTTTAAGTCTATTTTCTATTGATGACCAGCATCGTGATATCGTCGCTCTGTTCCTCTTCGCCAACAAAGTCGCTGATGGCTGCCTTCACCGCTTCTACCACTTGCCGACTGTCCTTGCCCGTCTGACTGCTAACGATGGTCTTTAACCGTTCTACGCCCAGTTCCTCTTTTTGGGCATTCCAGGCCTCGGTCACACCGTCGGTAAACATCACCAACGTGTCGCCTGGCTCCATTTGCAAGGAGTGCTCCTTGAACGTTGCCTCCTCGAATATGCCCAGCATTGGATTCTCTAATCGGAGCAGCTCTTCCACACTACCGTCACGCCGTAGCAAAAGAGGCGGGTTATGGCCGGCATTACAACAATCGACCTGTCCGGTCTTCGTGTTGTAAATGGCGTAGAACACGGTTACGAACATGCAATCTACCGAGTATGATGCCAACAGACGGTTCGATTCCGTTATACTTTCGCGAGCACTCTTGAAGAGCACACCTTTTGACCGTATGGTACTACAACAGAATGCCATAAACAGCGCTGCGGGAATACCTTTTCCGCAGACATCACCGATGACGAAAGCGATGTGGTCATCATCCACCCGGAAAAAATCATAGAAATCGCCACCGATATTCTTTGCTGCCTCCATCGAAGCAAACACATCCAGATGGTCACTGACTTCGGGGAAAGGCGGGAACTGTTGTGGCAGAAAATACTGCTGAATACTGTTGGCTGTCGTCAAGTCTTGCTTCAGCGACTCCAATTGTGCGTGTTCCCTCTGCGACTCATAGACATAGTTGATTTGTTCAATGGCCTTCTCGATAGTCACGCTGAGATCGTTCATGTCAATAGGCTTCATGACAAAGTCGAAGGCACCATTGTTCATGGCTTGCCGGATGTTGGACAAATCGCCATAAGCACTCACCATGATGACGCGCAACAAGGGATTGTGCATCTCGTTCACCTTGGCCAACAACGTCAGACCATCCATCTCTGGCATATTGATGTCTAAGAGTATGATTTCAATGCCGGGTGTGCTGTTCAGGAGATCAAGTGCCTCCACACCGTTACGTGCAAAGTAAAATTCATACTCGCCATTACGTATCTTGTGCCTGAAATACTGCTTCATCAGCAACTCCATAGGCGCCTCATCATCGACGCTCAATATCTTAATTACAGCCATCTTTTTCCAATTTTAGTCAAGTTATCTTGATCAGTCACTCTTACCGTTCCACAAAAGTGATGAATGGTCGGAGACCGACAATGTCTAATACGTCAAGCACACCATTATCGCAGTTCACAAACACGAGTTCGGGGCTCTTGCCCAACTTTTGCTTGCAGAAAATGATAACGCGCACTCCACTACTCGAAAGGTGTCTCAGTCTTGTGGCGTCGAACACCACTTTCTCAACCCCTTGTTCTTTATATCCAGCCACCTCTTCCATCAATGCCGGCGCATTGCCTGTTGCCAATTCTTCGCCTAGTACAATGGTCAGTACCGGACCATCCCTTATTATTTCATAATCCTTTATCATACTTTATCTTATCATTCAATTGACATTATAGTTTTACAAGCGGATATGCCAAGACCACAGCCGTGACACCAGTAATGGTGATGATAATGGTCAGAGGAATACCAATGCGCATATAGTCGGTAAAGCGATACCCGCCAGGACCATAGACCAACATGTTGGGCGATGCTGCAATAGGTGTGGCGTACGAGGCGTTGGCAGCAATCATCAATGCAAGGAGGAAGGGCGCAGGTTCGTAGCCCACATGCTGCGCCGCATGAAACATAATGGGGAAAAACATCGCGGTAACAGCCACATTCTCCACCAGCTGAGTAACCAGCATAGCCGCCAGACACACGCCTAACATAATCATGATAGGATGCATTCCCACCACATTGATCACAGCCAGGGCTGCGGCCTGAGCTATTCCTGTCTTCGATATCGCCATCCCCAGCACAATCGATCCGGCCAGACTCATCAACGCACGCCAACTAATGGAGTCCATAGCCTGATTGATGGTACAGCAATGGAAGATCAGCATGCCCAAGGCTGCCAGCACTGTGCCATGCAACAGCGTAACAACGTTCAATGCCGTCAGTATCATCATCGCCATCATAATCAATGATGCGACAATGGCATTTGGACTGATATTGATCACCTCTTGGAAATCAGAGAATTGCAACATCGACGCAAGGTTTCCGGCAAACACATTCATCTTGCGCGGACACTCGAAGAGTAATGTATCGCCAGCTTGAAGCGGTACCTCACGAGGAGGAGCCTCAATGCGCTTTCCACGACGAGCAACAGCCATCAATATCAGATTGCTGTCACGTTCAAGCGTACTATTGCCAATGGTTTTACCGATAAGTGTACTATCGAAGTTGACAAAGGCAATACATAGTTTATAATGTTGGTTTATCTCGTTCATCGAGCGGATGTGATGGTCGGAAACCACTAGTTTATGGGTTTCCTTCAACTCAAGGATTTCGTCAATCTGACCGGTATAGACCAGTCGGTCGCCACCCATCACAAACTCATCCTCACTGAGAAGCGACGGTTCATGGTCGAAATGACGGATATCTATCAGGTTACCGCCTTTCACATGGAATAATCCCGCTTCACCCAATGTCTTGCAGATATTCGGATTGTCAGAAGGAACCAGTAACTCTACCGTGTAGTCAAGTGCTGTCTCGAAAGCGGCCTCAGGCGAAGTTCGCTCCGGAAGCCATCGTCGCACAGCCACGATGAATATGATACCGACGACAAGACACAGCACTCCTGGCACAAAAATGGCAAACATGTTCATCGCCTTGCCCGTGGCACTTTCATAGAGGTCGGCAACCACGATGTTTGTCGATGTACCGATCAGTGTACAAACACCTCCCATTTGCACGGCATACACCATCGGAAGATACAGTTTCGATGGTGCCATATTGAGTTTCTTCGCCCACCGTTTCAGCACGTTGCCAAAAAGCATCGTCAGCATTGTGTTGCTGACAAAAGCGCTCAACATGGCGGCCGGTATCATCATGCGCAGCAAGGCAACAGGATAGCGGTCGGGCAAGCCGAACACATGCCTCATCATCCATCGCAGCACACCAGTATAACGCAAACCAGCCATCACCACAGCCAGAACACCGGTCACCACGACTGTGCCTGCGCTAAAGCCCGAGCACATCTCTTTGGCATCGAGTACGCCCGTGGCAAAAAGCACCCCGATAGCGATGAGCATCACGGCATCGGCTCTTACCTTCGTCATCAGCATCACAGCGACAACTGCCACCACGGTGATGATGGTAATCCAAGCGTCTATTCCGAGACCCCACAATATGAATATGTCACAGAGCAATCCCAATATCCAATCAGATTAGAAATTTGAGTTCAAAGATAAGCAATTTTCCCTAATTATTAATAATTTGTATACATTTTAACATATCTTCATAAAAACCATCAAGAAAGGGAACCTGCTGATGAGCAAGTTCCCTCTCCCATTTGAGATCTATATGTTGAGTTTTTGTGTTTACCAGCGACGACCTCCTCCGCCACCACCGAAGCCACCTGGGCGACCACTGCCCTGACGACCGCCCTGACGACCACCAGGTCCTCCAGGACCTCCAGGACCACCGTTGCCGAAGACACTCTTGGAGCCTCCGAAGAGATTCAGGCGATAGATGACATGAAGCATAGCATAACTCGTGATAGAGTTATACTCCGTATCAGTACGACCCATAGCCGAGATAACGCTGCTAAGCGTGGACTGCTGATGAAGGATATCGTAGAGTTGCAGCGAAATGGTAAGGGGTTTACCCTTGAGGAAACTCTGCGACAACTGAGCATTCCAGATAAGTTCGTTGGTATTCAGCGAAGCATCGTTGTAGCCGCGACGACTCTGCATGTTCATATTAGTAGTGAGAGCAGTACCCCAAGGTGCAGTAACGCCAATCATGCCACCATAGGAGAACTGCCATGTGTCGAGGTTATTATTCTCCTGCAGATCGTTACGTGAGCGGGTATAACCTACGGAACCGTTGAGTTCTACCTCGAGCCACTCGTTACGATAACTGGCTGCCAGTCGCTCGCTAAGGTTGAGCGAATTAGTAACACTCTTTTGCGACTCTTTGCTGATATCGACACTAGCATAACCCACGTAATGGTTGTAGCCCACATTGGTAAAACTGTTCACATTGAAGAAGGCAGCCGAATCGAGGGCGGTGTTGAAGACCATACCTGCATAGCCGCTCCAGTTGCCGTTGATATTCTCAGGTCTCGTGATGCGGGCACCAGTAGTCTTGTCGAGCGTTACCTTGTTGCTGATAGCATTGCTCGTGGTGTTCAAGCCTGCCCATGTGGCGATAGAGCGCTGATAGCGCTGGGTATAATTGTTGTAGAAGATACGCAGGTTCTGAGTGAACGAGGGCTTCAGGCCAGGGTTACCCTTACGGATGTTCAGTGGGTCGCTATTGTCGGTGATATCGAGCAGGTCGTTCATCGAAGGCTGACTGGTGTTGGCATTATACTGCACACGCAATTGACTCACCTCAGAGCGTTTCCAGCGGAAGTCGAGAGTAGGTGTGATATTGGTAACCGTACGTGTGGTATCGGCATGATGTCCCTGATAGTCCTGCAGGAAGTGTGACTTCTGCGGAACAAGGCGCACACCGACGTTGAAATTAAACGTCTTGCGCACAACGCGCAACATCAGTTCGATATTATGTGTATAGTTTTTGTATTCAGAGAAACGACTCAGGTTGCTATCGCGATAGGGGTCGATAGGCTGGTAAGGCTGCAAATAGGCATCCCAAGAGCGATATTCGGGCTCCCAGAGATTACCGATGATAGCAGGCACATTACTGAAGTCGTAAGTACTGCGGTCGTTCTTGGTGTAGTCATAGCGGAACTGGTAGATAAACTGCAGATATACCTGACGGAAGATGGGCTCGCTATAGGTGATGCGGGCACGATAGTTCCAGTTCTTTGTCGGAGTGAAACTATAGCGGCGCGTGTTGTAAGAGGAGTCCTTTGCCAACTGGAAGAAGCGCACGTAACTATCGTTGATCGAGCGACTTTCTCCCTCGCTCCAGTTACCGTTGAGTTGAAGGGTCAGGTTACGACCTGTAGAACTGAGTTTACGGTTGAACTGGAGCATTCCACCCAGATTTTTTGAGTCGCTATAACTGACGTTGTTCTGCTCACGTGAGTTCTTAACGATGCCAAGATTGATGAGGTTATAGAGTTCATCAAGCGGATTGACGGCCGACTGGTAGGGATCTTTGTCGAAAGTGGCCTCTTCGCTGAGGTCGAGACCGTCGTTTGAATTATAGCGGAAGGTGGGACGGAACAGGATGTTGGTCATCGAGTCGGGCTGCCACTCGATACGCATTTGTCCGTTCCAGTTGTTGGAGCGCGTATAGTTCTGAGTACGGCTGTTGCTAAACACAGTGGTGGTAGCATCATAGATTTGCTGACTGGAGCGACGAGAGAGTTGGTCTCCATCGGAATGGTTCCAGCGTATGCTACCATCAAACTTCAGTTTATCTTTATTCTCATAGTTGAAGTTAACACCAAGCATCTTGGCTGCGTTCAATCCTTGTCGCTGCTGACCCCATCGGCCTCCACCACCGCCACCAGGAAAGCCCATATCGTTGACATTATTAGCGCGGGCAAAAAGCATCACGCGGGTGTTGTTCTGCATCACTGCTCCCATCCCTCTACCAGAATAGCGATGTTTCGTTCCTGCAGCGAGATCGACATTGGCCATAATACCTTTGTTCATACCACGCTTGATACCAAAGTCGAGCACCGTTTCTTCCTCACCGTCCTGAATACCGCTGACACGAGAAAGGTCGCTCTGCTGGTCATAAGCCTTGATGCGCTCGATGATGTTCGTAGGCAAGTTCTGGAGGGCAGTCTTCGTGTCGCCCGTCATAAATTCCTTGCCATCGACGAGGATTTTCTTGACCTCTTTACCATTAATCTTGATGGTTCCGTCGTCGCTCACCTCGGCACCTGGCAGACGCTTGACGAGTTCCTCTACAACCGAGCCTTCGGGTGTACGGAACGCGCTCGCGTTATACATAAAGGTGTCAGCCTTAAGGGTTACCTTCGAGGCATGAGCCGTTACTGTGGCGCCCTTCAGCATGATAGCATCGGGCTCAAGCGTAATGGTGCCTGCATGATAATCCTTACCGTCCTTAATGGAGATTTTCTTACTATAGGTCTTGAAACCTACATACGTAATCTTAAGGGTATAGTTGCCATCGCGAGGCGCCTTGAAGGAGAAACTACCATTTGAATTCGTCACCGCGTTTGCTACCACTTTCTCACCACTGAGGATGGCAGCCGTCGCTTGAATGACAGCCTCTTGCGTATCCTGTTCAACAACCTTGCCCGATACTGTTCTCTGGGCGAACATCGTGACTGTCATTAACAATGCGACAGTCATGAGAATTACTTTTTTCATTGATCTACTCATGCGATTAATTGCTCATTTGACGCAGAAAGGAAAGAAAAGTTTAACCGAAGTTCAAATTTTTTCCATTTTCTTTTCGCCATTCAAATAAAAATCGTATCTTTGCACCGCAAAAATCAACTGACAAGACCAGTAACCATAGTATTCATGAACCGACAAAAGATTGTCATTGCAGAAAATCTCGAGCAGTCACTGACTGAAGCGATAAGTCTTTGTGCGCATGATCGCGTGTTTATCTTAGCCGATGAAACGACGGCGCGTTGCTGTCTGCCAGTTGTTGAAGGGTTTGCCGCACTACAGGGTGCTAAGCGTATCACCATTGGTGCGACAGATGTCCACAAGACGCTTGAATCGCTGACTCACGTCTGGGAAGAACTGGGTATAGGCGGTGCCACGCGCCACACCTTATTAATAAACATAGGCGGTGGTATGGTGACAGACCTGGGAGGCTTTGCAGCCTCGACCTTCAAGCGCGGCATCAATTATATTAATGTGCCCACTACCCTGCTATCGATGGTAGATGCCAGTGTTGGTGGAAAGACAGGCATCAACTTCAGAGGTCTGAAAAATGAGATCGGTGTGTTTAACAATGCGAATACAGTCATTCTCGACACCCAGTTCCTAAAGACCCTCGACGCAGAAAATATCCGTTCGGGCTATGCAGAGATGCTGAAGCACGGGCTCATCTCCACAGAGCAAATGTGGGCAGAGCTCATGAATTTCGACTTGGAACACCCTAATCTGCAGCAACTCAGCCTGATGGTGGCCAACAGCGTGGCTGTGAAAGAGCGCATCGTGACAGAGGATCCAACAGAGAAAGGTATACGCAAGGCCTTGAATCTGGGGCATACCATCGGACATGCTTTCGAATCATTCGCACTGGCTCATAAACCGATACTGCACGGCTATGCTGTAGCATATGGACTGATCTGTGAACTTTACCTGAGTTGCGTCAAGACGGGATTTCCCACAGACAAGATGCGACAGACAGTACGTTTCATTCAGGAGCACTATGGAAAGTTGACCTTCACGTGTGATGACTATCCCACCCTGCTCGAACTGATGACGCACGACAAGAAGAATGTGGGCAACGACATCAATTTTACCCTGCTGGGCGGTATCGGTGATATCCGTATCAACCAGACAGCGTGTAAAGACGACATCTACGAAGCCCTCGATTTCTATCGGGAAGGCTGATCATGATAAGAGTAACCAATCAACTTAATAGACCTGATCATATTACTAACTAATCGCAGATAGGATTGCCCGGGAGGGTAGTCCTATCTCTTTTTTACGAAAGTTTTGCAATAGTCTCGGCTGTTTTGCGGGCAGGCTTGCCCGTTGCCGTCAGAGGAATCTGGGCAACATGCAGATAGATTCGGGGATGATGGAATTTGGGGAGGATGTGTTCACAGACGCTTCGGGCATCTGAGATGTCGCCTTCAGTAAGCAATACGACAACCTCGCCAAACTTCTCATCGGAACGCTTGGTGATCATGAAAGGAGCACTCAGATGCGGGCGAAGTTGGCGTTCAAGTTCCTCAGCCTGAATTTTGATGCCTCCAGAGCAGATCATATTGTCTTTACGTCCGAGGATACGGAAACGGCCTTCGGGCGACAAGACAGCAATATCGTTGGTAACAAGACGCTCTTGGCACACCTCTGGAGCATCGATGATCAGACAGCCATCGGCAGAAAGACTGAGGTTGACAGAGGGGAAGGGCGTATACCAATCGGAGGCCTCGGGACCACTGAGGCGACGAAGGGCTATGTGAGAGAGGGTCTCGGTCATACCATAAGTACTCCACACGGCATGGGGAAAAGTCTTTAGTTGGGCAGCCATCGCCTCATCGATGGCACCCCCGCCAATAATCAGATGACGGATCTCACGAAGGCGCTCACACTCTTCTGGCACCTGGAGGGAATTATAGACCTGCAAGGGCACCATTGCCGCAAAGACAAGAGGTGAGAAATGAGAACTATGAGGTGAGAGATGTGAGAGAGGATGACCACTGGGAGCAACCGTGACCAGTCGGAGTTGTCGCTCAAGAGAGCGCACCACCATCATCTTACCCGCGATATAATCGAGCGACATACAGAGCAAGGCACTATCGCCAGGACGGAGACCGAGAAAATCGCAAGTGATGCGGGCAGAGGCGAGCATACGCCGTTTCTCGACCATCATGGGCTTAGGAGCACCCGTAGAGCCACTGGTCTGCACATGCACAAACTCTGAATCGTTATGCCATTCTGATAAAAATTCGTCTAAAGACATCATAAAACTTGATGCTGGGGTCAGGCCCCGATATAAAGTTGATCGCCCCGAATCTCAAGGGGCATGGGGATATTGTCGGTAAAGAGTTGGCCTGTGCCAAGTCCCTGGGGCATAGAGATTTGAGGACCATAGACATCAGAGGCGAACTGTGCGATGGCGTTAAGGCCGATGTTACTCTCAAGGGCAGAAGTAATCCACGAGCCAATGCCCTGTTCCTTAGCAGTCTGTATCCATTCCCTACAACCCGTCATTCCACCGTGGAGCGAAGGTTTAAGGATGATATAGCGAGGTTTGATGATATGGAGCATATGACTTTTCATCTCAGGATCGTTGACACCGATAAGTTCTTCATCAAGCGCAATAGGCAGAGGCGACTCCCGACAAAGTTCTGCCATATAGGCCCATTGTCCCTGCCGGATAGGCTGTTCTATTGAGTGAATAGCATATTGCGAGAGAAGTTCGAGTTTATAGAGAGCCTCTTCGTAAAGGAAAGCACCATTAGCGTCGAGGCGCAATTCCACTTCATGAAACGAGAAGCGAGAACGGATGCGACGGATAAGATCGAGTTCTTGCTCAAAGTCGATGGCACCTATCTTAAGTTTGACGCAACGGAAGCCTTTCTCAAGTTTTTCTTCAAGTCGTTGAAGCATCTCGTCGTAACGCCCCATCCAGACAAGACCATTGATGGGAATGCCTTCTTCGCCTCGTGAAAAAGGAGTATCGAAAAGCAGATTACCATTGCGAAGGTTCAGTAAGGCTGTCTCGAGGCCAAAAAGCATCGAGGGATAGTCGCGCACCGCCTCAACATCAATCTCGCCTGTCTGGCAGAGTTCCCGACAGAAGACGTTGAGTTTCTGTTCGTAAATCTCATCGCTGAGCACATCGCAACTCAAATCAGGCAATGGTGCACACTCTCCTATTCCAGACTTTTCGCCATCAGACAAGTGAACCAACCAAATCTTCCTGGTAGTGTAAACTCCACGCGACGTTCCTGCAGGCTGTTTGAAATGGAGCAGACGCTCCTCTATCTGATAGGTCATGGCAGTTTGGGATATTTCTTGAAGTCGGGCTTGCGTTTCTCGAGGAAGGCTTTTCCACCCTCCTGAGCCTCATCGAGAAAATAGTAGAGCATGGTGCAGTCGCCGGCGAGTTCCTGAATACCAGCCTGACCATCGAGTTCTGCATTGAGTCCAGCCTTGATCATACGCAAGGCAAGAGGAGAACGTTCCATCATGATTTCTGCCCACTCGACACACTCGTCTTCGAGGCGCTCTATAGGCACCACCTTATTGACCATCCCCATCTCCTCAGCCTCCTTGGCCGTATATTGTCGGCAGAGGAACCAGATCTCGCGGGCTTTCTTCTGACCTACGATACGAGCCAGATACGAAGAGCCGAAGCCTGCATCGAACGAGCCCACCTTTGGTCCCGTCTGTCCGAAGATGGCATTCTCGGAGGCTATAGTGAGGTCACAGACAAGGTGGAGTACGTGACCACCACCGATAGCATAGCCATTCACCATCGCAATAACGGGCTTGGGCAGACGACGGATCTGCATCTGCACATCGAGCACACTGAGACGGGGCACACCTTCTTCATCGACATAGCCGCCACGCCCCTTCACATGCATATCACCACCACTGCAGAACGCATGTTTCACATCGGCGAGGGTCTTGCCCTCAGGCACTTCAGACATCGCGCCTGTCAACAGTACTACAGAAATGTCCTGCATCTCGCGACACATCGAAAAGGCCTGCGAGAGTTCCCATGTCGTCTTGGGGGTAAAAGCATTACGGTATTGCGGACGGTTAATGGTAATCTTGGCAATACCATTATAAGACTCAAACAGAATCTCCTTAAATTCGCGTATTTGTTTCCAATCTCTTGACATAATCTATCATTATTTATATTTAATAGCTGTAAAATAGTCACGAAGCACACTTTCGTCATCGAGAGGAGAGGTAAACACCTCGAGAAGCACCGGGCGATCACTCTCTATATTTAATAAGGTATCGATTCCTGCACGCATCTCAGGCATATCAGAGGCAGACAGATAAACGATATCGTTTTGCTGACAGATACCCTCTGCACGGGTATGATGAGAGGCAGCAACAAAACTATCGCGAGCAGGACTCTGATCAAGTCCTGGAAGCATGTTGAAAATACCGCCACATCCATTGTTAAGCAGGAGAATACGGAAACGGCCAGAAAGATTCTGATTCCACAATGCGTTCTGATCGTAGAAGAAACTGAGGTCGCCGATAACGCAGAATACCTGTTTGTCGGAGATACAGGAAAAACCTGCTGCCGTAGAAAGAGAGCCCTCGATACCATTGACCCCACGATTACACCACACAGGATGCAGAGCAAAACTATTGGCAAAACGGATGGCTGTACTATTGGCATAATGCACTTCGGCATCACCCACATAACGTTCGAAATACTTCACAGCAGCCATCGACGAGTAGGCTGGTTCATAAACCGTTACGCGACTTCGGATGTCTGCCAGCAGTTCATCCCACTTCTGCACGAAGGGCTGAGGTTCCATCACCAGCATGAAGCGGATATGATCGGCTACAGCCTCAGCGTCGCCCTGAAAAACCTGCGTAAGATTCATAAAGGTATCGGTCACCTCGCCCGACTCATTCACCACCCACGTCTCCTTAGCCTTCCGCAGGAAACGCTTAAGACGTTTGCTCACGATAGAGCCGCCGGTATAAAGCACGAAGTCGGGAACGTAAGTCTCGTCATCGCCTACAAGAGTGACGGCTTCGTCGTAGAGCGGATTCATAGGCTGACCGCTAATAAGCATTGGGCGCTTAGCCTGAAGGAACATACGCGTGATGTGGCTCAGAGTTGCAGGCGACATATCGGCAGAATGACACTCTATCTTTCGTTCTGTGGGCAACTCTACGACGCTGAAGTCGAAGAGTGGTTCCGTAATGGGAACATTAATATGGACGGGGGCACAACGGACAACAAGTGCCTCGTTGACAAGACGGTTACAATACCAGCGAGTATCGTCATCGCAAGGTTCAGGCAACGAGACAGCCTTCGCCACAAATCGCCCGAGAGCATCTGGCTGCGGCAGTGTCTGACCATCAAGTTGGTCGATCCACGCGGCTGGACGATCAGCAGAGATCACAACAAGCGGCACATGCTGATAAAAAGCCTCAGCTACTGCGGGAGCAAGGTTCAAAAGCGCCGTTCCACTAGTAACACAGACAGCAACAGACCGTTTCAGAGCCTGCGCCATACCGAGGGCATAGAAGCCAGCAGAGCGCTCGTCTGTAATGGGATAACACTGGATGGAAGGACACGCATCAAGATTATGCACGATGGGTGCATTACGGCTGCCTGGACACACAACGGCATGAGTGATACCGTGAGCCACAAGCAACGAGGTGAGTATGTTTACGTTTTCTTTACTGCTATACATCTTCTCATTGTTTCAAGTTTCGCCTCTGTTTCCTGCCATTCCTGTTCGAGGACACTATCCTTTAGCAGACCGCCTCCAGCATAGAGGTGATAGCGGTAATCCGTGATGTTCATGCAGCGCAAGGAAACGTAAAGGTGAGTATCGCCTTCCGAATCGAGCATGCCCATGAACCCGCTGTAATATCGACGGGGCGTATGCTCATTACGCACAATAAACTGAAAGGCTTCACGCTTGGGCAGACCACAGACAGCAGGCGTAGGATGAAGTTGCTGCAACAGGTCTCCGATATGATTATCTGAAGGAAGGGTGAAATTAAAGTCGCTACGCAGATGTACGAGATTGGCAGCCCGCACGGTATAGGGGCCTTCTTCGTGGAAGTCACGGGTAAACTGTTCGAGACACTCAGCAATATAAGTAGCAACGTAACGCTGCTCCTGAATATTCTTTGTACTCCAACTGACAGACTCGCCCTCGCCTTTGAGATTCTCACCTTCGAGCCGCATGGTGCCAGCCAAGGCGATGGTGCGCCAATGATGATTGCCACCTTCAAGCAATATTTCTGGAGTGGCCGTAAGCCAGAATCCACTTCTCTCGGTATAGACGAGGGCGATAAACATGCGGGGATACAGGTTACAGGCTGTATGGAAATATACCATAGGATCTACCGCCTCTTCTACGGTCTCCTCAGCACAGCGTGCAAGAACTATTTTCCGGAATGCCCCAAGAGAAAGTTGTGCGTGATAATTAGCAAAATCAATCGCATAAGTGGAGTTCGGGACAGCATCGCGATTAAAGTTCTCTGACTCCTGCGCCCTATATGGAATCGACTTGATGGGTAACTGTTCTACCCTATCTGGACGTATGAGTAGGATAGGCTGATCGGCTCTCACCTCAAAGGGGGCTACGACGAAACCGCGACGTTCGTTCAGTTCTTTGCACGATAACAACTCGGAAGGCTCACCCGATGTCTGCTCAACGATAGTGGCATAGTCGGCATATGGCAAACGATAGACTGCAAATCCCGACATCACTTCCTGCTTTTAATGACATAGTTTGTGACCCTCACGTTGGAGATAAGATCACCGGATGTATCACGGATATCGACATTCCACACGTGGAGAGTGGTTCCCTGATGGAGCAGTCGCGCATAAGCCGTTACGGTGTCGCCTTCGGCCACAGCCTTCACATGACTGCCACTCACCTCGATACCCACACAAGCACATCCTGGACAGAGCGATGAAGAGCCTACACCAGCGACATTCTCTGCAAGAGCCAAAGAGGCACCACCACTTAAAAAGCCGAAAGGCTGACGATTACGTTCGTCAACCTTCATGCGGGCCATACAGGTATCGTCCTCAGGCGTGGAGATAAACTCCATGCCGAGGGCGGTACTCAGGTTAGGTTTTGCGTTGATAATCTCGTTTATATTATCTACATTCATTCTATTTAAACAAAGAATACTCAGGAACGCTCCAGGCGAGGGCACTAGCACCCAGCACGTCACGCTCACGATCATTTAACTTAGAAGTAAGAATCTTCACTTTTCCACGAAGATTCCCGAAGACGTGAGATTCAAAGGATTCGTACATCGGATCGACGAGCCACTTTCCAGCATGAGAGATGCCACCCGTCAGGATGATAGCCTCAGGATCGACGATAGAGGCATAGTTGGCCATTGCCAGACCCAGAATATAACCTGTACGGCGATAAACCTCTATAGCAAGTTCGTCGCCCTGATCGCAGCACTCGGCAATCGTACGTGGTGAAAGTTTATCAAGACTGCGCATCAATGAGGGCTTATCCGAGCCCTGCATGAGTTCACGCGCCGTCTGAACAATACCTTTTGCACCGACATAGGCCTCAAGACAACCTCTGTGACCACAGCCACACTGACGGCCATTATCGTCAACACAGGTATGACCGAACTCTCCGGCATAGCCGAACTGTCCCTGATGCTCGATGCCTTCTGCGAAGAAGCAACTGCCGAGCCCCACACCCAGACTGAGGATGATAAAGTTGCGCATGCCGTGGGCACTTCCATAGGCTTGTTCACCAAGCGCAGAGATATGGGCATCATTAGAAAGGCCCACAGCCAGACCAATCTGCTCACGTAGCATCACAGCCAGAGGGATGACACCCTTCCAAGGCAAGTTTGCCGCATTCTCAATACAACCAGACACCGAACTTGCACTCGGCGCACTGACTCCGATAGAACGGATAGTCTCATAACCTCCATTACTCTCTACGAGCATCACGATTTTCTCGCTCAAGGCCTTGACGAAGTCGTTGATGTCAGCAAACTCTTCCGTAAGGAACGAATCCTCAGCAATGATATTACCACGAATATCGATAATGGCATAAGTGGTACGCTCATTACTGATATCAACACCGACGACTCTTGATTTGATTTTGATCTCTTCCATTTAATAAAATGTCTTTAGTTATGTTGTTGGGGGTCTATTTAAACAGAGAATATTCTTTGACGTCCCAGGCGAGTGCGCTCGCACCCAGCACGTCGCGCTCACCCTCCTTGAGGATGGATACGAGGATACGCGTCTTATTCCTGATGTTATGGAACACGTGCTCGTCGAAGGAAACGCGCATCGGCTTCAACAGCCATTTGCCAGCCGCTGTCATGTCGCCCGTGAGGATGATGGCCTCAGGATCGAGCACGGAAGCATAGTTAGCCAGTCCGAGTCCCAACATATCACCTATACGATGGAACACCTCGACGGCGCCCTTGTCGCCTTTCTCACAACAGTCAACGAGGGGACCGATGGAAAACTCCTTCAGGTCGCTGAGCAGCGTAGGCTCCTTGATGTCAGCAATCACCTCTTTGACGGTGGTTACCAACCCTGCTTCAGAACAATAGGTCTCCAGACAGCCTTTATGACCGCAACCGCACTGACGGCCATTTACCTGCACGCAAGTATGGCCCACCTCTCCGGCAAAGCCGTAATAGCCCATATGTGGCTGACCGTTAGAGAAGAAACAACTACCCAGGCCTCCGTGACTGGTGGAAATGACGATGAAGTCTTTCATACCGTGAGCCGAACCGTACGATTTCTCGGCCAGAGCAGTGATATGGGCATTGTTGGCAAGAGCCACAGCCAAGCCCAGACGATCGCGAAGCATTGCTGCCAGCGGGATACTACCCTTCCAAGGGAGATTTGCCGCATTTTCAATACAGCCTGTCATCAAATTGGCACTGGGAGCACTGATGCCCACAGAGCGGATTGTCTCATAGCCTCCGTTTTCTTCTACCAAGGCAACTATACGCTCACTGAGAGCAGCAACGAAATCATGGACATCGGGAAAATCCAATGTAGAGAAATGATCCTGTGCCACGATCTCACCTCTTATATCTACCACTGCGAAGGTGGTTTTCTTCACCCGGATATCAATTCCGATTACACGGGTTTTGATCTTGTCTACACTCTCAACAGTATCCATATTTTCGTTCCTATAACATTTTTCTTGACCGTTGTATGATACGACAGGTATTTAGTTATGTGTTGCAAATATATGTTTTTTTTCATTACCAACCAAATCTTTGCACTTTTTTTTTGCAAATATTTACCCTATCCTTGCTTTTTTCAATAGAAATTCGTAACTTTGCAGCCATAAATGCAAATATATTTGAGAAAAAGATGAACGTTTTAGAACTTAGTGAACAGGAAATCGGAAGGCGCCAAAGCCTTCAGGAACTGCGCTCGATGGGTATCGATCCCTATCCTGCAGCCGAGTTCCCTACTAATGCATTCAGTACAGAGATTAAGGAAAATTTCAAAGACGACGAGGAAAGAGAAGTGACAATCGCCGGTCGTATGATGAGCCGTCGTGTCATGGGTAAGGCATCGTTTGCCGAGCTTCAAGACTCTAAAGGTCGTATTCAGGTGTACATCACGCGCGATGATATCTGTCCTGGTGAGAATAAGGACTTATATAATAATGTGTTCAAGCGTTTACTCGACATTGGCGACTTCATCGGTGTGAAGGGTAAGGTGTTCCGCACCCAGACTGGTGAGATCTCTGTACATGCCTCTGAACTGAAACTGCTCTCTAAGAGTCTGAAGCCGTTACCTATTGTGAAATATAAGGACGGTGTGGCTTATGACAAGTTCGATGACCCCGAACTTCGCTACCGTCAGCGCTACGTTGACCTGGTAGTAAACGAGGGTGTCAAGGACACCTTCCTGCAGCGTGCTACTGTTATCCGCACTTTAAGAAAGGTGCTCGACGAGGCCGGTTATACAGAGGTAGAGACTCCTACCCTGCAGATGATTGCCGGCGGTGCTTCTGCTCGTCCGTTCATCACCCATTTCAATGCTTTGGATCAGGATATGTACATGCGTATCGCTACCGAACTCTACCTGAAGCGCCTCATCGTAGGCGGTTTCGAGGGTGTCTATGAGATAGGCAAGAACTTCCGTAACGAGGGTATGGACCGCAACCACAACCCAGAGTTCACTTGCATGGAGCTCTATGTGCAATATAAGGACTACAACTGGATGATGTCGTTCACAGAGAAGCTTCTGGAGACCATCTGTATCGCTGTCAACGGCAAGCCTGAGCGCGAGATCGATGGTAATATCGTATCGTTCAAGGCGCCTTATCGTCGTCTGCCTATCCTCGAGGCTATCGAAGAGAAGACAGGCTTCGACTGTAATGGCAAGAGTGAGGAAGAAATCCGTGCATTCTGTCTCTCTAAAGGAATGGATGTCGATGAGACGATGGGTAAGGGAAAACTCATCGACGAACTCTTCGGTGAGTTCTGCGAGGGCACCTTTATCCAGCCGACCTTCATTACCGACTATCCCGTTGAGATGAGCCCGCTTACCAAGATGCACCGCTCCAAACCTGGTCTTACAGAGCGCTTCGAGCTGATGGTGAATGGTAAGGAACTGGCTAATGCCTACTCTGAGCTCAACGATCCTATCGATCAGGAGGAGCGCTTCGTAGAGCAGATGCGTCTGGCAGATAAGGGCGACGACGAGGCTATGATCATCGATCAGGACTTCCTGCGCGCTCTGCAATACGGTATGCCTCCCACTTCGGGTATCGGCATCGGTATCGACCGTCTGGTGATGCTCATGACAGGCAAGACGTTCATCCAGGAAGTACTGTTCTTCCCACAGATGAAGCCCGAGAAGAAGATTCCTCAGAGCTCACCAGCCGAATGGGCTGAGATCGGTGTTGCCGAAGAGTGGGTACCCGTGCTCCGCAAGGCTGGCTTCAACCTGATTTCAAACATCAAGGACGAGAAACCTCAGGGGCTGCAGCAGAAGATTGGCGACATCGTCAAGAAGTACAAACTCGAGATGCAGAAACCAAGTGTTGACGAAATAGCAACATGGATCGAAAAGGCGCAAGCCTAACGGTCATTGTCCAATGTTCAATGAACCATGTACGACTGTGGTAAGATAGCGATTATCGGCGGTGGTAGCTGGGCTACGGCAATTGCCAAGATTGTGGTGAGTCATACCCACCATATCGGCTGGTATATGCGGCGCGACGACCGTATCGACGACTTCAAGCGCCTGGGTCACAACCCAGCCTATCTTACCAGTGTACATTTCAATACCGACGAGATTTATTTCGACAGCGATCTGAATCGTATTGTCCAACAATACAACACGCTCGTTTTCGTAACACCCTCACCTTACCTGAAGAGCCATCTGAAGAAACTTAAGACGCGCATCCGCGATAAGTTTATCCTCACGGCTATCAAAGGTATCGTGCCCGACGAGAATCTTGTCTGCTCGGAGTATTTCCATCAGGTTTACGACGTACCTTATGAGAATCTGGCCTGTATCGGCGGTCCCTCACACGCAGAGGAGGTGGCGCTTGAGCGTCTCTCCTATCTTACCGTAGGCTGTGCCGACCGCGACAAGGCACAGGCCTTCTGCGACGTGCTCTCCAGCGACTTCATCAAGACCAAGACGTCTGCCGATGTTGTCGGCATCGAGTATTCTTCGGTACTGAAGAATGTCTATGCCATCGCAGCAGGTATCTGCAGCGGACTGAAATATGGCGACAATTTCCAGGCAGTGCTGATGGCGAATGCCGTACAGGAGATGAACCGTTTCCTTACAGCTGTCTATCCGCAGGAGCGCAATATCTACGACTCCGTCTATCTAGGCGACCTGCTCGTGACAGGTTATTCGAATTTCTCGCGCAACCGCACGTTCGGAACGATGATTGGCAAAGGCTACAGCGTCAAGTCGGCACAGATAGAGATGGAGATGATTGCTGAGGGCTATTTCGGCACGAAGTGTATGAAGGAGATCAATCGTCACTGTCATGTAAACATGCCCATCCTCGATGCAGTCTATAACATTCTGTATGAGCGAATCTCACCACAGATTGAAATTAAACTATTAACAGATTCATTCAGATAAAAACAAAATAACAAAACAACAATTATGAGCAACATCAAATTAGACATCACGAAGGCTGCCTGCTTCCTGGAAGCCGGTGCAGTAGAGGCCTTCGAATCAAAAGTAAAAACCGCACAACAGGCACTTGAGGACGGTACTTGTCCCGGTAACGATTTCCTCGGCTGGCTCCATCTGCCCAGCAGCATCACTCCTGCATTCCTCGACGAGTTGCAGGCTTGTGCCAACGTGCTCCGCGAAAACTGCGAAGCCATCGTCGTAGCAGGTATCGGCGGTTCTTATCTCGGCGCCCGTGCCGTGATCGAGGCCCTGAGCAACAGCTTTGCATGGCTTGTGCAGGATAAGAAGAATCCCACCATCCTCTTTGCTGGTAATAACATCGGCGAGGACTATCTCTTCGAACTCACCGAGTATCTGAAGGGAAAGAAGTTCGGTGTCATCAATATCTCTAAAAGCGGTACCACAACAGAGACCGCCCTCACCTTCCGTCTGCTGAAGAAGCAGTGCGAAGCCCAGCGCGGCAAGGAAGAGGCCAAGAAGGTGATCGTAGCCGTTACCGACGCTAAGCGTGGTGCAGCCCGCACCTGTGCCGATAAGGAAGGTTACACCTCATTCATCATTCCCGACAATGTAGGCGGCCGTTTCTCTGTGCTCACGCCAGTTGGTCTGCTGCCTATCGCCTGCGCCGGTTTCGACATCAAGGCACTTGTTGGCGGTGCTCAGGAGATGGAGAAGGCCTGCGGCAAGGACGTTCCATTCTCAGAGAACCCCGCTGCCCAGTACGCTGCCCTGCGTAACGGTCTGTATCAGAACGGCAAGAAGATTGAGATCATGGTAAACTTCCAGCCCAAGCTTCATTTCATGAGCGAGTGGTGGAAGCAGCTCTATGGCGAGTCTGAGGGTAAGGACAAGAAGGGTATCTTCCCTGCATCAGTGGATTTCACCACCGATCTGCACTCTATGGGACAGTGGATTCAGGACGGTGAGCGCACCATCTTCGAGACGGTAATCAGCGTTGAGGAGCCCGAGAAGAAACTGCTCTTCCCCAACGATGAGGAGAACCTTGACGGACTGAACTTCCTCGCAGGCAAGCGCGTTGATGAGGTCAACAAGATGGCAGAGCTCGGTACCCGTCTGGCTCACGTCGATGGTGGTGTACCCAACATCCGTATCACGATGCCTCGCCTGAACGAGCGTTATCTCGGTCAGCTCATCTATTTCTTCGAGATTGCCTGCGGCATCAGCGGCAACCTGCTCGGTGTGAACCCCTTCAACCAGCCTGGCGTAGAGGCCTACAAGAAGAATATGTTTGCACTGCTCGACAAGCCTGGCTACGAGGCTGACTCTAAGGCCATCAAGGATCGTCTTGCAAAGGAAGCGTAAATGTATAATATTGCTATCAAGAAATACTTAGAAGATCACGGCTTTGAGGCATTTTGCCCCAAAGCCGTACTTTTCGACATGGACGGTGTGCTCTACGACTCTATGCCTAATCATGCGATTGCCTGGCAGGAGAGTATGGCGCGATGCGGTCTGCAGATGACTGCCGACGATGCTTATGCCACCGAGGGTGCTCGAGGTGTCGATACCATCCGTGAGATGGTGCGTCGCCAGCAGAATCGTGACATCGACGAGGCCGAAGCCCAGCGTATGTATGATGTCAAGACAGAGGTGTTCCACTCGCTGCCCGAAGCGCCTATCATGCCCGGCATTCTCTCGCTCATGGCGAAGATCCAGTCCGACGGCCTGAAGATAGGTATCGTCACAGGCAGCGGTCAGCGCCCCCTGATTCAGCGTATTCTGAAAGACTTTGGAAACTATGTCGATGAGAGCCGCATCACGACGGCCTACGACGTGAAGCATGGAAAGCCCGCGCCAGATCCCTATCTCATGGGTCTTCAGAAGGCTGGCAACCTTAAGCCTTACGAGGCCATTGTTATCGAGAATGCCCCGTTAGGCATACGTTCAGGCCATGCTGCCCACATCTTTACGGTGGCTGTAAACACGGGACCCCTGCCCGATGAGGAACTGTTGTTAGCAGGTGCTAACCTCATTTTCCCCAGCATGCAGGAGTTCAGTGATCACTGGTATCATCAGATTATTCCCGAACTATAGCAGTTCTTTGGCGCGCTCCAGGGCGATGTTGATGTGTGAGCAGATATTCTCCACACCCAGCATCGTGTCGAAGCCTGCCTTGTGGAGCACGGTCTGCACCGTCGGGTTCACGCCTGAGAGCACCACTTGGATGCCCTCCTGCTGACTCATCAGACAAAGGTTCGTCAGGTTATGGATACCTGTTGAATCCACGAAGGGCACCTTACGCATACGGATGATTCTGACCTTCGGGCGCTGATGATGCAAGGCTCCCATAATCTCCTCAAAACGGTTACCGGCTCCAAAGAAATAAGGACCGTTGATCTCATACACCTCCACACCTTCGGGAATCGTCAGGTGCTCCAGGTTCCCCAACAGGAAGTCGCTGTCTTCTTCCTCAGGATTAATCTCTTCGCTGATAACCTTGACATCGGTGGTCTCTGCCATACGGCGCATAAAGAGCAGACAAGCACAGATCAGACCCACCTCGATAGCGATGGTCAGGTCGAAGATCACAGTCAGCAGGAAGGTGACCCACAATACGATCACATCGCTCTTGGGGTTCTTCAGGATGCTCATGAACGAGCGCCAGCCACTCATGTTATAACTGACGATCACGAGCACACCAGCCAGACAGGCCATCGGAATATACTGTGCCAACGGCATGAGGAACAAGAAGATGAGCAGCAACACTGCGGCATGCACGATACCAGCCACAGGGGTGCGTCCACCATTGTTGATATTCGTCATCGTACGGGCAATAGCGCCTGTAGCAGGAATACCGCCAAAGATGGGCGACGCCAGATTGGCCATACCCTGCGCTATCAGCTCTGTGTTTGAGTCGTGATGGTCGCCAATCACACCGTCGGCTACCGTTGCAGAGAGCAATGACTCGATGGCACCTAGAATGGCGATGGTGATAGCAGGCGAGACGAGCCCTTTGATCACATCCCACGACAGTTCAGGCACCTGGGCACCCGGCAACTGATTGGAAATAGAGAAGCGGTCACCGATGGTCTCTATCGTCGTCACACCCATATATTGTTTCAGCAACAGTCCGGCTACCGTCATCACGATGATGGCAATCAGACTGCCTGGCAGTTTTTTCAGCACATGGTTGAAACGAGCTACCTTCGGCCAAAGGGCGATGACTGCCACCGAACCGACACCTACGGCAGCACTCCAGGCATCGATAGTAGGCATCGACTTGAAATAAGCGATCCATTTCTCGATGAAGTCGGAAGGCACACTGGCCATCGTCAGTCCGAAGAGATCTTTAATCTGCGTAGTAAAGATTGTAAGAGCGATACCGCTTGTAAAACCTACTACGATAGGATAAGGGATATACTTGATGATCGTGCCCAGATGGAGCACACCAAACATAATCAGGAACACACCGGCCATCAGCGTGGCGATGGTCAGACCTTCGAAACCATACTGTTGGATAATGCCGTATATTATAATAATGAATGCGCCCGTAGGACCGCCTATCTGCACCTTCGAACCTCCGAAGACTGAGACAATCAGACCAGCCACAATGGCAGTGATAATACCCTTTTCAGGCGTCACACCCGACGCGATACCGAAAGCAATGGCCAAAGGGAGGGCCACAATACCGACAATGATACCAGCCAGAAGATCGGTGGTAAACTGCCGACGGTCGTAGTTCCTCATGGTAGAGAGGAGCTTCGGCTTGAATGATAATGATGGTGTCATAAAAAAATCCTTATGTTATCTTGAAATCGCGTGCAAAATTACTAAAAAAAGTTTAAAACTAGCCGCAATTTAACTAACTTATTCAAAAATACCTTACTTTTGTTGCCAAAAATCAAGAGAATTTCAAACTTTAACAACAATATTCATTATGAAAAAGATTTTATTTGCAGTGATGGCCATGATCGCCATCGGATTCACATCATGTGGAAGCAAGCAGAAGGCTAACACCGATGCTATTGAGCAGGAAGCAAACATTAACGCAGAACAAGAGGCTGCCGCCACCATCGATGCACTCACAGAACAGATCGAGGCCAAGGATGCCAACAAGTTGCAGGAAGTGCTCGCTACCGTCAAGGAAAAGATTGCTTCGTTTATCACCAGCGACCCTGAGGCCGCCAAGGAGTATGTCGTCAAGGTACAGTCGTTCCTGAAAGACAACATCGACAAGATCAAGGCATTCGTTGGCGACAACGAGACTGTCAACTCCGCTATCACTGCACTGACAGAGACACCTGCCGAGACGATTGTCAGCAGTCTGTCGTCACTCGGCGAGGGCATCAGCAATGCAGCCGACGCTACTCAGGAGAAGACTGAGGAGGCCACCGAGGAGGCCAAGAAATCGCTGAAAGACAAGGCCAACGATCTGAAAGACAAGGCTAAGGATAAGGCTAACGAACTGAAGGATAAGGCCAAGGACAAGGCGGGCGACGCTATCGATGCTGCTGCCAGTAAGACGAAAGAAGGTCTGGGTATCTAATCTCAGTCAGACGAACAAAGATAAGGGGTTGCCGATTGGCAACCCCTTTATTCGTTTCCTTTTACCAGATCTGTGCTCGCTGTTTCTTCGGGATAAAGAGCTTGTCGCCCTTCTTGATGCCGAAGGCGTCGTACCAGGCGTTGATATGCGGCAGAGCTGCATTCACGCGGGCATGATTCGGAGAGTGGACATCCACCGTCACGAGGTATGCCAGATACTCAGGACGAGCGTTGCCTGCCCATACACGAGCCCAACTCAGGAAGAAGCGCTGCTCGGGAGTAAAGCCGTCGGCCTTCTGCAGCGGGTTCTGCTTCATGGCATTCTGGAAGGCGCGGAAGGCAATGTTCAGACCGCCATTGTCGCCGATGTTCTCACCCAGTGTCTGCTGACCGTTGATCTTCTTGTCGGGCGATCCGGGGATAGCATCTACGGTGCTGAAGTAGTCGGCCAGCACCTTTGTGCGCTTGTCGAAGTTCTGCTTGTCGGCTGGAGTCCACCAGTTGTGCTGGTTGCCGGTCTTGTCAAACTGCGCACCCTGATCGTCGAATCCGTGACTCATCTCATGACCGATCACACCACCGATACCACCGTAGTTCACAGCATCGTCGGCCTCAGGATCGAAGAACGGCGGCTGCAGGATGGCTGCAGGGAAGCAGATCTCGTTTGTCGTGGGGTTATAGTAAGCATTGATGGTCTGCGGTGTCATGTGCCACTCGGTCTTATCCACAGGCTTGTTCACCTTGCGATTCAGCATGTCGAGCAGGAAGAACTCTGAGATATTCGCCATGTTCTCGTAAAGTGAAAGGCTGTCGTCCACCTGAAGGCCGCTATAGTCGCGCCACTTGTCGGGATAGCCGATCTTGACGATAAAGTTGTCGAGTTTGTCCTTGGCCTTCAGCTTGGTCTCTGCACTCATCCAAGTAGCCTCGTCGATACGCTGAGCCAGTGCCGTCTGCAGATTGTGCACGAGGTCGAGCATACGCTTCTTGCTCGACTCGGGGAAGTATTTCTCCACATAAAGCTTGCCGATGGCCTCACCCAGCACACCGCTCACGGTACCTACGGCACGCTTCCAGCGGGGACGGTCCTGTGTCTGACCACTGATGGTGCTGCTCAGTTTGAAGTCCTCAGCACGGAAATCGTCGCTCAGCTGACTGGCTGCGCCACTGATCACCTTGATCTCAGCATACGACTTCAGGTCATCGAGCGAAGCCTCTGCCAGGATCTTCTCCACCTCGTGGATAGGCTCAGGCTGACCTACATCCACACAGTCGAAGGCGGGGAAGCCAGAAGCCAGGAACACGTTACCCCAGTCGATGCCTGGGAAATCGGTCACCAGCTGGTTATACGACATCTTATGATAGTTCTTGTCGATATCACGCAGTTCCACACGTCCGTAGCTGGCTTTAGCAATGCGCGTCTCGATAGCCATCACGGCCTCCATCTTCTGACGGGCCTTCACCGAGTCGTTGCCCACCATCTGGAACAGGTTCTTCATATACGTCTTATACGCCTCGCGCACGCGCTTGGTCTGCTCGTCGTCGTTCAGGTAGTAGTCGCGCGTACCCAGTCCGAGTCCGCCCTGCCCTACTGATACGATATTCATCGATGCGTTACGCATATCTGCACCCACGCCGATACCATACATCATCGTTTCCTCGCCCCTACGGTCTATCTGAGCCGTTACCAGCTGATACTCCTTACGGTCCTTGATGGCAGCGATGCGCTCCAGTGTCGGCTTCAGCGGTGCCCAGCCTTCGCGGTTCAGCCTGACGCTGTCCATACGGAGGTTATAGAGTGAGCCGATCTTCTGCCCCAGCGAACCTTTTTCCTGTGGCGTGTTTGCAAACTGCAGGATCAGGTCCTGAATACGCTTGGTGTTCTGTTCCGAGAGATCGACGAATGCACCATTGGAGGAATGCTCGTCGTCGAGCGGATGGTTCTTCATCCAACCGCCAGCTGCATACAGGAAGAAATTCTCACCCGGACTGACCGATGTGTCAAGATTGGCAGGGTCGATACCTGTCTTCAGTGTCTGGGCTGTAGCCGTTCCGGCCATCAGCAGACTCATCGCTAAAACAAGTGTTGCTTTCATTTTCTTTTAATTAGTTAATATTTTGGATACGTTTTTTGTTCTATGATTAGGGTGCAAAGTTACTGAAAAAATGCGAAAAAATCCTTATTTAATATTTTTTATCACGATTTCGCGACTTTCTTCTTAGAATTTGCCTAAATTTGCTGCCGAAAACGAACTTATCTACTCTAAACAAACCATTTTTTATGAAAGATTTACAGATGTACATTAACGGCCAGTTCTGCGAGAGCTCAAACGGCCAGTGGATTGAAGTGTTAAACCCCTCTACCGAAGAAGTCATTTCCCGTCAGCCCGAAGGCACCATCGACGATGTTAACCGTGCCCTCGACGCAGCGCGCGCTGCCCAGAAGGCGTGGGCCAAGACGCCCGCCATCGAGCGTGCCGGCTATCTGCTGAAGATGGCAGAAGGCATCCGCAAACGCGAGAAAGAGTTTACCGAGATTATCATGCGCGAGCAGGGTAAGACCCGCAACTGGGCTTCGATCGAGGTAGGTGCCACCATCGCCTATTTCGAGTATATGGCCACCTTCGCCCGTCATATCGAGGGAGAGATCATCCCCAGCGACCGTCCTAACGAGACCATCCTGCTCACGAAGAAGCCCATCGGCGTCGTAGCAGGCATCCTCCCCTGGAACTTCCCCTTCTTCCTCATCGCCCGTAAGGCTGGTGCTGCCCTCATCGCAGGCTGTACCATCGTCATCAAGCCTTCACAGCTTACCCCCGAGAACTGTACCGAGTTTGCCAAGGTCGTCGCCGAGACAGGTCTGCCTGCAGGCGTCATCAACATCGTCACTGGTAAGGGTTCCGTCATAGGCAATGAGATGGCTGGTTCTCCGAAGATCGACATCGTCTCTGTCACGGGTAGTGTGAGTGCCGGTGAGAGCATCATGGCCGCTGCCTCTAAGAATATCACGAAGGTCAGCCTCGAGCTGGGCGGTAAGGCGCCTGCCATCGTCTGCAAGGATGCCGATCTCGAGCGCGCTGCCCAATGGATTGTCGATAGCCGTATCGGCAACAATGGTCAGATATGCAACAATGCAGAGCGCGTCTATGTCCAGAAGGAGGTAAAGGCTGCTTTCACCGAGATCCTCGTCAAGAAGATGGCGGCCGTCAAGGTGGGCGATCCCTGCAAGGACGACAGCGTCGATATGGGTCCGCTGGTCGAGGCCCGCGCCCTCGATAGCGTCACCGAGAAGGTGGAGCGCGCCATCAAGCAGGGAGCCAAACTGCTCTGCGGAGGCCATCGTGTAGGCGACAAGGGTTACTTCTATGCTGCCACCGTGCTCGACAACTGTACGCAGCAGATGGACATCATCCACGAAGAGACCTTCGGTCCTGTGATCCCGCTCGTTGAGTTCGACACCATCGATCAGGTCATCGCCTGGGCTAACGACTGCGAATACGGTCTGGCATCATCCATCTTCACCAAAGATCTGAACATCGCCACGAAGGCATGCCGTGAACTCGAGTTCGGTGAGACCTATATCAACCGTGAGCACTTCGAGGCTATACAAGGCTTCCATGCTGGTGTGAAGAAGAGCGGTATCGGTGGTGCCGACGGTAAGCATGGTGTCGAGGAATACCTCGTTACCCACGTCACTTACCTCGACACTTACGAGGATATGTAATAACAGCCAGAGGGCTCGCTTTTTCAGCGAGCCCTCTTCTTTTCTGCTTCATCGCGCTTGGCCTTGATGAATCGGTCGATAAAGTCCACCTGTTCACGATTCGGTCTCATGATGAGCGATGCACCGTTTGAGAACTGCATCGTCGTGGGCTTCGTATCATCGAACGTAGGCCAGTAAGGAAGTCCTTTGCCGTTAGGATTACCCGTCTTGGCGAAATTTATCCAGTATTGCTGGATGATCTCTGCTACGGCCGACTCGGCAGGATACTTGTCGGGCTGTGTCAGGAACTCACCGTTCAGATAGAGGATATCGTCGGCATGAGCCACACCCCGACGAAGCGGGTTCTGCGAGAAACTGCGCGTCGAGGGCTGAGCCAGATAGGCTGCATAGGCACCGCTCTTACCCGTCTTCGCCTGCAGATTCACCCAGGCATACGAAGGCCATGCAAAGCCCAGATCGCGAAAAGCGTCGCCAAAGCCGTGCCAGGCCTCCTCGTCGGTGTTGCCGGGATAGACCTTCAGAGCCTCGTCAGCCCAATCGCCGAAGATGGCCTGAGCAGTCTTCCGATAGTCTTCAGCCTTTATGTTTGCCGGACTGAAAAGTGCTCCCTCGTCGCTGTTGGTCATCACAATCACTGGCACATCGTTATACTCGCCGCGCTCATACAGCCGATACTGGTCGTCGGTAATCACGTAACCATCGACGCATGGCCAGAATCCGCCAAAGCCCACATCGCTGCCACAGAGCGCCATGGCGTCCATCTGGCGCAACTGTTTCAGGTTCTTTTTCTTCAGATGCTTCTGAAAGGCCAGTCCCTGCTGCTCTGCGCCCTCTTGCGAGGCATCCATGCCCAGTGCACGAGGTGCGTCGTGCCAGGGGGCAAACGAACCGCCACTCTGACTGATACAGCGGTGGAAGAGTCCTTTGGCCAACGGTGAGGCACAGAGCATACTGCAACTGATGGCACCAGCCGACTCTCCAAAGATCGTCACGTTGTTCGCATCACCACCGAATTGACCGATATTTCTCTGCACCCATTGCAGGGCATATATCTGGTCGAGCAGACCGTAGTTACCCGAATGACCGCCTTTATTCTCCTTGGCCAGTTCCGGATGCGCCATAAACCCAAGCGCGCCTGTGCGATACTCCACGCTGACAATCACCACGCCACGTTGCGCCAACAGTCGCCAAAGGTCGCCGCCATAGTGCTCTGTCTGAAATCCTCCACCATGGATCCACACCATCACGGGCAGTCGGTCGCTGACGCTCTTCGCAGGCGTTGCTATCCCCAGATACAGGCAGTCTTCACTCATCATGTCGGCCGTACGTCCCGGGCGTGTAGGCTGTGGTGGCCAGGGGCCGAAATTCTCTGCCTTCAGTACACCAGTCCAGGGCTTGGCCGGCTGCGGCTCGCGCCAACGCAACTCGCCCACTGGCGGTGCAGCATAGGGTATGGCCTTAAACACGACAAGTTCTCCGTCGGGTATTCCCTCCAATTCACCTGTTTCCACATGGGTTCTCAGCAGCGGCTGTCCCAGCACGCTATGCGCCATCATCAAGGCGCCCAGAGTCAATACGATTGCAAGCCTATTTCTCATATATTCAGCAATTTTTATTTGTTTTTGTAACCGAGTGCAAAGATACAGAAAAAATACCGTACTGAAAAATAATAAAGCAAAAAAAGCACGCGAAAAGACACGGAAGTAAAAAAAGTGCTACAGCGCTACAGTGCTACAGTTGAAATAATAGTCACCGCACCTCAATAAATATGCCTATATATATTTATATATATATAAATATATATAGAGTTATTTTTTGCTTTTTGATTGCTAGTTTTCTAACTGTAGCACTGTAGCGCTGTAGCGTTTTGCTTGGCATTTTGTCTTTTCCTAATTTTGGTTGACAGTTTTTTGCTTATTTCCTGATGTGGTTGACAGTCGTTTTACTGAACAAGTTGACAGTCTTCCTGACATCGTTGACAGCATTCCTGGTTTCGTTGACATTTTC
>JAEEGF011938440.1_pt1 | contig 41409 bp, 26 predicted proteins | sample 9134171 | NCBI WGS metagenome assembly JAEEGF01 (sample SAMN16246542, study PRJNA631951) | gut metagenome | biome: gut microbiome; feature: rumen; material: AP-attached | host: Bos | place: Iran: Karaj | collected 2018-10 | reverse complement strand
GTATTATAGTTTCAATCAGTACCGCTGTACTTTGCTCATATTTCTCAGCAATGACAGCTTACGCTATCAATACTTACAGATTCAAGGGAAGAGCTGCTATCGCAACCTTCATACTTGCTATCATGATGATCCCCGGACAGGTTACAGCTCTTGGTTTCCTGCGTTTGATCGTAAGACTTGGAATGGACGATTCCATCGTTCCCCTGATCATTCCCGCAATTGCTTCACCTGTAACATATTTCTATCTGAAGCAGTACATGGAAAGTAACCTTCCTCTGTCTCTCGTAGAGGCAGCAAGAATTGACGGATCAGGCGAGTTCAGAACCTTCAATACAATCATTATGCCGCTTATAAGACCGGCTATCAGTGTTCAGATGATCTTCGCATTCGTGGGAAGCTGGAATAACTACTTCACACCTGCCCTGATCCTCCACACAGATACAAAGAAGACACTTCCTGTTATGATTGCTCAGCTCCGTGGAGCTGACTGGCTCAGATTCGATATGGGTCAGATTTACATCATGATTGCAGCGTCAATTTTCCCTGTTATCGTGATTTACCTGCTACTCTCGAGGTACATCGTTGGTGGTGTATCTGCAGGTGCGGTCAAGGGATGATTGTCTTGTAAATCCTCCTATTTTTACTCTTTCCTTTTATAAGCGTTGCAGAGGTCACAGTACGAAAGTGCTGTGGCCTTTTGCATTATATAGTCTTCAATTAATTGTAATTTTATGTTTGAAATTTGGTATGCGTGATATACTATACTAAAGACAAACTGACCACATGGGCTCATTTTTTGATGAGGAAGATGTATGGAGATCAGCAACGCAATTAAAGAAGGCCTGGACAAACTCATACACCAGGCGGCAATGGAACACGTCGACGAGAACCTTTACAGGGACATCTGTCGCCGACTTCGTGTGTGCAAAATGTACTATGAAATGGATCTTGGCGGTGATGACAGGTACAGGAATCACAGGACAGGCAAGCTGGTTCTTGGGACAAAGGAGATAGACAGGAAGCTGATCCTTTATGACAGCGGCGAAGAAGGCTCCTTTGCAAGGAAATATACCTATTATTATGACGGCTATGAGTATGTTCATGCCTTTGTGGAATTTGAGAAGGGCGTCGAGGAAAAAGACATTGATAACGAAATGTACAATTTCTTTGCGGATGTGATCTACATCATTGCCAGCAGACAGAATATGCGCTTTATGCTGGATCATGCGGAGTCGTCCGACCCAATTACAGGAATACCGAACCTCACTTATGTAGAAAAGAAATATTACAAAGTTATACAGAATGTGAATCCTCAGGATCTTCTGGTCCTCAGGATGAATCTTAGAAACTTTAAATATGTAAATGAAGTGGCCGGAGCCGGCGCAGGAGATGAGGCTGTAATCCAGTACTCCAGAAAACTCATCAGGATGGTAGAAGATGATGAAGGGGTTGGACGTCTTGGCGGTGACAACTATATAGTATATATCCATAAGGAGAACTTAAAGCGTTTTCTTAAGAAGGTACAGTCGGTTTCTATAACAAAGCTTAAGAGCGCTCCGAACAACCAGTTTGAAGTCGGTGCTTGGATCGGGGTATCCAGTCTTGCCGACGATGAGAACAAGACTTTCCTTGAGAGGCTTAACGACGCCAATGTGGCCTGCGGTATCGGAAAGAGCAGGTTGAAACAGGACGTTGTATTCTACGGCGACGACTTAAAGAGGATGATCATGCAGGGCCGTGACATTATCGGTGCCTTCCCTATGGCGGTCAAAGAGCATGAATTCATGCCTTTCTTCCAGCCAAAGGTTGATATGAGGACCGGAGAGCTGGTGGGATTCGAGGCTCTATGCAGATGGTTCCACGAGGGGCGCTATATCTTCCCGGATCAGTTTATTCCAATCCTTGACAGGGAGGGATTGATACCGGAACTTGATATCACCATATTCAATGAAACCTGCAGAGCCATAAGGAGATGGAAGGAGATGGGCCTTGAGCCACCAAGGATTTCCAGCAACTTCTCCAAGAAAAATCTCTTTATACCCAAGATAGAAAACAGGATACTCCAGGTTCTTGAGGACAATGGTATAGATTCTACGGACGTTGAGATCGAGATTACTGAGAGTATGAAGGACATCGAGTACGACAGACTGATCCGCTTCGTGAGCAGCCTCAAGGAGAGCGGCCTGTACATCGCCATCGATGACTTCGGAACCGGATATTCTTCGCTGTCGCTTCTTCATAATATAGAAGCTGACGTTATTAAGATCGACAAGTCCTTCACTGATGTGATAACTGAGGACAAGAAAGCTGCGATTCTGGTGGAGAGTATCATTACCATAGCCAGAAAGCTCGACATGGAGACAATAGCAGAAGGTGTGGAGACCTCAGAACAGGGCAGGATGCTGGTTAAAATGGGCTGTAATCACGCCCAGGGATTTTATTACAGTAAGCCCGTGGACTACCAGACTGCAACAGAATTGATCAGGAAGTCACCCTTCGGACCGATATAATATAAAATATTAATAAAGAAATTATAAAAATTTCGTGAAAAGTGCCAGCCGCCTTGCCTGGTGCGGGTTTGGGCGGTTTAGGCACTATTTTTATGCTTCGCGTTTCCAATAAAATTCAGCATTTATGCGGGAATGAGCATAGTGACATTCGTGACGGTTTTTTGTTGACTGCGCAATACGGCCCTTGATACAATCGTGCATGTACGACTCCGGATTTCAGGTATCCGGATGGATTTGCGTTTGAAGGGAGAACTATGTTATGAAACGTGTAGCAAAGAGGCTTCTTGCTTTTGCAGCTGCATTTCTGATTGTTTTTTCCACAGCATTCGGAAATGCTTTTTTTGTGGCTGAGGCAAGTGAGCTGACACAGACAAAAGAGACACTGACTCTGACTGACATTACTGATGAATTCAGGACAGATACAGAGACTGATGAGACAGCTGTCACACCGGAGAAAAAGGATACTGAATCCGAGTCAGAGGACGAGGGTGATTCCGATTCGAAGGATGCTTCAGAGGCTGATCCTGAGAAGGATGCTGCTCCGGAAGAAGAGGACGGCGACGCCAAAGAAGACACTCTTCCTGAGGAGGAAGACGTAGAAGATCCGGAAGAAGTAGAAGAAGAGGATGAAACTCTTTTTGATGAAACGGCTTCTACTGAGACAGACTTTTCAAAGTGTCCTTCCTGTGAGGAGATAAGCCTCGATGATTTAAAGACAGGTGACATAGTTTATATAGTAAACAGAGGAAAGACAATCACTGCCGGCGAAGGTGAAGCCGGAAACGCAGGAAAGCGTACTTCCACTGTTTTTGAAGTGGGAGAAGTTGATGGAGCAAAGAAGGCTAACATCGGCGAAGGAGCAATTTCTTTTACCGTTGAGAAGACAGATGAGTACTATGCCTTTAAAACAGCTGAGGGAAAATATCTTTCTACACCCGACGCTTCTACTCAGGGCCTTGGATTTGCAGATGAGCTGACCGATCTTGGCAAGTGGGTACTTGACGCAGATCATGCAGGAGTGCTTAAGAATTGTGGAACTACTGTAACCGCTAATGATAAGCAGAATCCTCAGTATCTTGCCTGCAACAAGTCTTTCTACTTTACTGTTTTGGGATGGAGCAAGAATAATAACAGCTTCGAGAAGCTCTCTTTCTATAAAGTAGATGGAGCTCCTGTGTCTGAAGATGAGGAGCCTGAGACACCCGCTGTTCCTGACGGTACAAAGCTCACTGACTTAAATGAGCTCTTTGATGGACAGAAGTTTGTTCTGGCTTTTGGTGAGAACAACGTTCTTTCAACAACGTCAACTGCACCTGACAAGAATAACCGGACCAAACTTGAGCCTGTTGCTACAGCCCTGAATGAAGAGGGGCGTCTTACCTATGAGACAGAGAATGCTCCAATCGCAGCGCTTACTCTTGTAGCTGCTGAAGGTGATGATCTTGCAGGACAGTACTACATCACATTAAACGAAGGTGAGGGCGAGAACGCAACAGTTAAATATCTTACCACAAGTGCCACAGGATCCAGCCTTTCATTTGCAGATGAGAAGGATGAATACAGCTTATGGCTTTTTGAGGAAAACAGGGAAGAGGGCGCCGAGGGCGACGGAACCTTCCTTATAAAGAATGCTAAGGCTGTTTACCATGATAATAAAAAGAACATTGACAAGCCCCAGTACATCGAGTTCTACGGCGGCGCTTTCACTGCATATAGCTATGTGGCAGGTACAGACAAGAAGGATAATTACATCATGTCTGCTTATACCTTCCCGGAGCTCAAAGTGGCTGAGCCTGTAGAAGAGGAAGATCCTGCAAACACAGTTGCAAAACTTCTCACAAGAGAGCTCTATGACGGAGACAAGGTTGTTGTTTATTACCCTACGAGCAAGACAGTTATGACAACAGAGTCTAATAACGGCAAGTTCAAGGCTGTCAGCGCAGAGCCCACAGAAGAGGGAACAATTGAGACAAAGGAACTGAACGCACTTGTTCTCAATGTTTCAATTGATGACAATTACCACTACATATTTAAGACAAATGATGGCAAGTTCCTGACCGGCGTGGTTGAGGAGAAGGAACAGGCCAACGGTTCGAAAAAGACCTATTGCAACCTTGTACTTGCTGACGCAGAAAGCGAAGACAGCGTATGGGTACAGAAGACTGCTGATGACACCAATAAGGGCAATTACTACCTTATAAATAACCATGCAAAGAATGGCACCTTTGATCTTGCCCTTGAGTACTACAGCGGATTCACAACTTACGGCTTTGAAGAAAAGACCGCTTATGTGTTCAACTTCTTTGCTCTTGAAGAGGGTGAGCCTGCAGCAAAGCCTGTAGTTGTTGATAAGACAGTTACCGATGATTTCGGTATCGCACAGTGGGCAGGAAATGCCAATTACGATGAGGCTGAAAACAAGACAGAATATATCCGCGGTGATAAGTATGCCACCAATGATATGATGGATGAGAGCGCCAAATTCAGCGTCTTCGCAGGCGGAAAGGTTTCACAGCCCTGGACAAAAGCTACAAGTTCCAACACCGGTTCTACCACCTACTACATGGGTGCAACAGGACTTGTTAATGAAAATGACTACATGCAGTTTGCTCTTTCAACTTATGGATATGGCGATATGTCCATGACTCTCAGAATGAGAGCTTCAAACACAGCTCCCGGAGCATTCCAGCTGCAGTATTCAACTAACGGCAATACCTTCAAGAATTTCAAGTCAGGAAGCTACAAATACGAGTACACAGACTATAAGCCTTCAGGCAAAGTCGATGAGAACGGAAAGGCTATACAGGAGCCTGTTGCAGTATCAGGTTATGGCGATATTTCAGACGGAATCGCCAAGACTTCCCTGGCTCCCACATATTATGTGACCTTTAACTTTGATATCCCTGCATTTGCATCAAACGCTGAGAACCTCTACATCAGGCTGGTTCCTACAGGCGGCCTTTCAGCCAAGGGCGACAAGGCACCCCAGACCGGCGGTGTTATGCGTGTGGACAGTGTGAAAATCACAGGTAAGCCCGCTATCACAGATAATATCTGTCAGTATGTAAAGGCTGAGCCCGGCACAGGAGCTGTTCCGCTGAACGCTGATATCGAGCTTGTTTCCGGAACAGAAGAAGCTGAGATTTACTACTCTTTGAATAATGGCGAGTTTGCTAAATATGATCCTGCTGAAAAGGTTACGGTAAAAGAGCTCCCTGCTACCATTTCTGCTTATGCAGTGAAGGAGGGACTGGCCCAGAGTATCACAGCAACCTACCAGTACACTCAGGCACAGGTTGAGGCTGTAAAGGCAAATCCTAACGGCGGAGCAGTATTCCAGGATCAGTATGTTTCACTGAAGACCAAGACTGAGGGAGCAACAATCCTCTACAGATTCAGGACTCAGGAAGAGATTGATAAGGAGGAAACTTCCGGATCAGACGAGACCAAGCCTGCAGAAGCGGCAGACGAGACTAAACCTGTTGAGACAACAGATGAGACTAAGCCCGCTGAATCAACAGGTGAGACTAAGCCTGCTGAAGGAACAAGCGTAACGACATCTGCAGAGACAGAAGAGACAGCACTTGCAGAGACAGAGGATGCATCTGAAGAGGAAGAATTCCACAACGACTGGAGGGTTGCTTCAGGTTCAATAAAGCTCACAGATCTTCCCTGCCAGCTTCAGGTAAAGGCAGTTAAGATCGGCTACAAGGACAGTGCGGTTCAGACCCTGAAGTTTACCAGGAAGCTCAATGACAGATATGGAATCTACTTTGGTCAGATCCACGCTCACACCAATATTTCCGACGGTGCAGGAACACTTAAGGATGCCCTTGAGCATGCTTCAAATGTTGCAAACCTTGACTACATTGTCATCACTGACCACAGTAATTCAATCGATCACGAGAAAGAATCAAAGATCACAGAGAACGTTGATACAGCTGAGACAGATGAGTGGACTTACGCCCACAAGCTTGCTAAGGAGTACACCACAGAAGACTTCACCTGTGCATATGGATACGAGATGACCTGGTCCAACGGTCTGGGACATATGAACACCTTCAATACTCCCGGTTTCCAGAGCCGTACTCAGACAGCGTACAGCACATATTCAACAGCTCTTACAAACTACTACGCAGCCCTGAGAACTGTTCCTGATTCCATCAGCCAGTTCAACCATCCCGGAACAACCTTCGGAGATTTCCAGGACTTCGCATATTACACAGAAGAAAACGACGCCCTGATCACAATGATCGAGGTAGGTAACGGTGAGGGAGCCATCGGTTCTTCAGGATACTTCCCTTCATATGAGTACTATACACGTGCTCTTGATAAGGGATGGCACGTAGCTCCCACAAACAACCAGGATAACCACAAGGGTAAGTGGGGAGATGCAAATACTGCACGTACAGTTATGCTGGCAGACGTCAACGACGAGGACGCTATATACGATGCAATGAGAAACTATCGTATCTATGCTACCGAGGACAACGATCTTGCCATTTACTACACCCTTGAAGGAAACATCATGGGATCGATCCTTGAGAAGGATGATGTTGGTGACCACCTTGCTATCAAGGCAGACATAACAGATCCTACAGACAGCGCCATCGGTAAAGTTGAAGTTATCGTAAACGGCGGGCAGTCAATCGCTTCAGAAGTAGTTGATTCCAGCAGCAAAGTAGTTGAATTTACTGTTCCTTCACACTATTCATACTACTACCTGAAGGTTACCGAGAAGGACGGAGATATCGCAGTTACAGCACCTGTATGGGTTGGCGAAGTTGAGGCCTGCGGTATCAACAGTACTTACACAGATACAGTTCTTCCTGTAGCAGGCGAGCCCCTTGATGTAAACGTTGAGTTCTACAACAACGAGACCAGGACACTTGAGATCGACAACATTAAGATTGAGCTCAGCGATGTGGACAGCAACAAGACAGAGGTTGTAAATCTCTCTGCTGAGGAAGCAGGATTTGCAGGTATTGCTCCTAACGGCACAGCAACCTACAGAACAGAGTTTACTTACAACCATGCAGGAAAGGTTACCTATGAGGTGACTGTCAATGCAACTCTTAACGGAGTGTCCAAGGTATATACAGATAAGCTGAATGTATCCTATGTGCTTCCTAACATGGTTGCGGATATTATCATCGACGGAACTCATGGCAACGACTATGTGTCAGGATACTATGGCGGAAATACAAGCTCTTTTGTATCACTTTGCGCAGCAAAGAACATCCGCGCAACAGTTGTTAAGGATGAGATCACACCTGAAATGCTTGCAAGCGCAAAGCTCCTTGTTGTTTCAGCACCTGCCAAGAAGGCCGGCGAGTCCGGAGGAGTTAACTACGTTGTAAGTCACTTCAGCGATGATTTCCTTAATATGGTAAAAGAGTATGTGGCCGGCGGAGGCTCGGTTGCAGTATGCGGCCTTGCCGACTATTCAGATACAACCGACTGTCAGACTGCCACAGAGCAGAACAAGCTCCTTGAAGCAATTGGAGCAACTATCCGCATGGGATCAGACGAAGTTGTGGATGATACCAACAACGGCGGACAGGTTTACAGAATGTATCCTACAGTATTCAATCTTGAGTCCGACCTTATGGCAGGCATCAAGACACCTGAGTACGATGAAGAGGGCAAGATGACCAAAGAAGGCCAGAAGTACAGCCAGTATTCAGGATGCTCTGTAGATATTTCAAATGCAGTAGAAAACGACTACGTTGAGGCAGCAGAGTGGGTAGTAAAGGGATATGAGACCACCTACTCAGCAGACTGCAAGGATGCAAGCGGAAACGGATACGGCGACGCAGCTCTTTCCAATGGCGTAAAGGGCAAGGCTAATGACAACCTTGGAAATGTCACCTTCTTTGCACGCCAGAAGACCAAGGCCGGCGGAAACATCTACGTAGCCGGCGGAGTATTCCTCTCAGACTTTGAGGTTAAGGCTGAGATGGACAACAACGATTCGCTTCCTTATGCGAACTACACGATCGTAAACAACATACTTGAGGGCTCGACTGTTGAGCTTCCTCTTACAACTATAGCTGAAGCCCGCAAGGGTGAGATGAACGAGGTATTTGCTGTTGAAGGTTATGTAACATCAGGAACTGACAACGAGAACACAACCTTCTTCGATACCATCTATATTCAGGATGAGACCGGCGGAATGGATATCTTCCCTTACGCAACTCCCGGACTTGCCCTTGGAACAAAGGTGCGCATCGTCGGCTTCCTTGCTCAGTATCAGGGCGACCTGGAGCTTAAGATAATCACTTCCAGGATCCTTGATGATGAGCCTAAGGTAATAGAGCCTAAGACAGTAAGCACAAAGGATGCCATGGACTATGAGAACTATGGCGGACAGCTCCTCAAAACATCAGGAAAGGTAACTAAGGTTACTTACAACGCGGACGGCACTGTAGAGGAGTTCTGGCTCAAGGACAAGACAGGAAAAGAAGCAGCTATCTTTATTGACGGTTATATCCGCTCCGCTACAACAGGTGAGAACACAATCAAGAGCTTTGTAAAGAAAGGCGCTGAGGTATCAGCTGTCGGATTACTCTACATGCATCCTGAAGGAGATTCGGATGTTTCTGTACCTGTATTCAGAGTAAGAAACTGCGATGAGATATCCCTTATAAGCAAAGTTGCTTCAGGTAACTCTGGAAAAGCAGGCTCAGGTTCTGATAATATTGTAGTGAACAATGCAGATAATTCTGACGGCAACGACGGCGGATCCTACAACGGACCCTCCTACAATGCAGGTGCTGCAGGTAAGAACGAGGCAGCAGTGCTTGATGCTCAGAAGGAAGGCAATAAGGCAGGTGCTTTAGCAGGATCAGGAAAAGCCGGAGCAGGCAGCGCTGCCAATGGCTCTTCATCAAAGCAGACCGGTAAGAATTCACAGACAGCAACTTCTGCTGAGACAGCAAACGCAGCAGATGCATCAGACACAGACAACAAAGACACAGCAAACGCTGCAGGTGATAACATTGTAGCAGAGAACGCTGCTCCTGCAGACACGACTGCTTCTTCAGAGGCAGCAGTATCATCTGAAGCAGAGACTTCCAATGAGGCAGTAGCTGTTGAAGACGGTGCAAATGCAGCTGCAGCAGGAGATAAGGCTGTAGAAGGCTTCGGCGGAATAATGGGAACAGCAGCAACTACAGCCATGATCGTCATTATAATCGTTGCTGTAGCAGCCGCAGTCGCAGTTTTCTTAAAGAGGCGCATGGACATAAATAATGTCAGAAAAGATAACTGATAAGAAAAAGCTAATTAAAAACGCGATAGTCACATTGGGGTTTACACTGGTACTTATTCTTGTCCTGTTCCTTGCAAACAGGGACAGGGCGGAATATACCACCACAAAGGACACCGGCGTTGAATACGAAAACGCCAGGGTTCTGTCCATAACAGAGGACAACTCAGTTGTGGACGAGGAGACAGAGGGCGTCCTTCGTGGCAGCATGGAGCTGGAGGTGGAGATCCTTACCGGAAGATACAAAGGCGATACCTGCCCCGTCACCAATTACTTCAGTGCTCTCTACAACGTGAACGTGAAGGAAGGTGACACGGTGTGTGTCAGGATAGACACCACAGGCGAGGGTGAGTATGCCTGCAGCATCTATAACTACAACCGCGTTCCGCTCATTATAGGCCTCATAATTGTCTTTTTCCTGGCTCTTGCACTTATCGGCGGGTTCCAGGGCATAAAGGCCTTTGCGGGGCTTGTATACACCATTCTGTGCATATTTGGGATACTTCTTCCCATGTCACTTAAGGGAGTGCCGGCTATTCCGCTGACCTGCGGCATCATTTTCGTCACCAGTGCGGTGTGCTTCTATCTGATCGGAGGCATCAGCAAAAAGACGATTGCGGCAGCCCTGGGGTGTTTTGGCGGAGTGCTGATAGCGGCGCTTCTTGGACATATTGCAGCATCCATTGGTGGAATTACGACCTTCCAGATGGACGAGGCGGAGGCACTTCTTCTATTAAAGAGTACGACTGCGATCAAGCTTAGAGGTCTTTTTATCAGCGGCATTCTGATCGCTGCCATGGGTGCGGTCATGGATATTGCTATGTCAATTTCGTCAGCTCTCTATGAGGTTTATGAAGCCGATTCTAAGAAGAGTGCAAAAGAGCTTTTTAAATCCGGTCTGAACATCGGAAGAGATGCAATGGGAACCATGGCAAACACGCTGGTTCTGGCGTATGTGGGCAGCGCGCTTAATATGTGTATTCTCATCTACTCTTACGGAGTGGGAATGAGACAGCTCTTGAACACCGACTTTGTTGCTATTGAAGTCATAAGGGCAGTTGCAGGAAGCGTGGGTATCATCTGCGCAGTTCCCTGTGTATCGGCCATAGCAGCAGTTCTTTATACCAATTCAAAAAAGAAATGATCACGGAGACTGTGGGTTTTGCCTGCAGTCTCTTTTAAATTGTGTCAATTCAATATTCTTTAGCAAAAGTTAACAAAGAATCATCCGTGAAAGTTGATATTTTATATAAAATTATCCTTGCCTTCATGACTTCACTGTGCTAAAATCTTCCTATCGCATACAAATGTCCGCGAGAGACAAACATCGCGGACTTTTGTATTCAGACAGAACAGCGTCAGAGGTAACAGAAAGTGCAGCAGGATACAGGCTATTATGTAATAAGAAAGCAGGCGGTTCCGGAGGTCCTCCTCAAAGTGGTGGAGGCCAAGAAACTTCTTGAGTCCGGCAAGGTCAAGACTGTCAATGAGGCAGCGTCGATCCTTGGCATCAGCCGCAGCTCTTTTTACAAATACAAAGAAGATATCTACGAGTTCCACGACTCGCTCCAGGGCACGACTCTCACCCTGACTTTCCAGATGAACGATGAGGTGGGACTTCTGTCTTATGTGCTCAATCTCATAGCAGATTTCGGAGCCAACATTCTGACGATTCATCAGTCCATTCCGCTGAACGGAGTGGCATCTATTTCCATCACGATCCAGGTTCTGGAGACTACAAAAGACATCATGGAGATGATTTCCATAATGGAGAAGACTGAAGGTGTCCACAAGGTTCACATAACGGGGCGCAGTGCGACATTGACATAATAAAGGAGGCAGACATGGCAAAAGTAGCAGTATTGGGATACGGTACAGTAGGAAGCGGCGTTGTTGAGGTTCTCGACACCAATGCAAATGAGGTGGCATCAAGCGCCGGAGAAAAGATTGAACTTAAATACATCTTAGACCTCAGGGATTTCCCGGGGGACAAGCATGAGACACAGGTTGTTCACGATATCAACATAATCCTGGACGACCCTGAGATAGAAGTTATCTGTGAGACAATGGGTGGAATCGAGCCTGCGTTTTCTTTTGAAAAGAGTGCCCTTGAGAGGGGCAAGAGCGTATGCACTTCCAATAAGGAACTGGTTGCAGCACACGGACCTGAGCTGGTTGAGCTTGCCAAGAAGAACGGAGCAAGCTATCTGTTTGAGGCCAGCGTTGGCGGCGGAATCCCTCTTCTTAGGACAATGAATGATTCTCTCAAGCATGAGAAGGTAGACTCCATCACAGGTATCCTTAACGGAACGACAAACTACATCCTCACCAAGATGGATAAAGAGGGCATTGGTTTTGCCACTGTTCTCAAGGCAGCTCAGGAAAAGGGATATGCTGAGAGAAATCCTGAGGCAGACGTTGAAGGTTATGATGCCTGCAGGAAGATTGCGATTCTGGCCAGCCTCATGAGCGGCAAGCATGTTAATTATGAGGATATATATACAGAAGGAATTTCCAAGATAAGTATCGAGGATTTTGAATATGCAAGAAGCATGAACATGGCGATAAAGCTCCTTGGAATGTGCAAGAAGAACGAGAACGGATTCTTTACCATAGTCGCTCCGTTCCTTATTCCTTATGAAAATCCTCTTGCCAACGTAAACGGTGTGTTCAATGCCATCAACATCCACGGCAATATGATAGGCGACGTGATGTTTTACGGACGCGGTGCCGGCAAGAATGCTACAGCAAGCGCTGTTGTGGCTGACGTTGTAGATATCATCAAGCACAAGGGAAGACATGTTGAGATCAACATGCGTGCCGAAAAAGCCGAACTCACACCCAAGGATAACGCTGTGAGAATGTTCTTTGTGAGAGTACCCGCAGAGCTCAAGGAACAGGCAATTGAGGTTTTCGGACCGAATATTGAAGAAGTTACTGATGCAGATGTCCACGGCGAATTCGCCTTCTGCACCGACATGATCTCCGAGAGGGATTTTGATGACAGAATCTGGAAGATGGACAGCGTCAAGGGATATATAAGGCTCTACTAAAATCTATTGAATCGAGGAACGGATATTATGAAAAAAGTAGTTAAGTTTGGCGGAAGCTCACTTGCAAGCGCCGAGCAGTTCAAGAAGGCAGCAGACATCGTAAAGGCAGATCCCGACAGGGTATATGTAGTCCCTTCGGCTCCCGGTAAGAGGAGCTCCAAGGACACTAAGGTCACAGACATGCTCTATAAGACCTACGCCCTGGCTGAAGCAGGAAAAGATTTTTCCGCGCAGCTTAAGGACATAAAGGCCAGATACGATGAGATCATAAAGGGGCTGAAGCTTAAGCTTGGTCTTACTTCTGAGTTCAAGACCATTGAGAAGAACTTCAAGGCCAAGGCAGGCAACGACTACGCAGCCAGCCGCGGTGAGTACTTAAACGGAATCATCATGGCAGCATATCTTGGATATGAATTTGTTGATGCTGCAACAGTTGTGTGCTTTGAAAAGAACGGAGATTTCGACAGCGAGAAGACCAACAAGCTCATGGGAAAGAAACTGGAGAAGACTCCCAAGGCAGTTATCCCGGGCTTCTACGGAGCATATCCCGATGGAAGCATCAAGACCTTTTCAAGAGGCGGATCTGATGTTACCGGATCAATAGTATCAAGAGCAATCAAGGCTGACGTATATGAGAACTGGACCGATGTCTCAGGCTTCCTTGTAGCAGATCCCAGGATCATCGACAAGCCGCCGTACATCGAGACAATAACCTACACAGAGCTCCGAGAGCTGGCATACATGGGAGCTTCTGTACTTCATGAGGATGCCATCTTCCCTGTTAAGAAGGAAGGCATTCCGATCAATATCAGAAATACCAATAAACCCGAGGATCCCGGAACCTGGATCGTGGAATCCACAGCCAAGAAATCCAGATACGTCATTACGGGAATCGCAGGAAAGAAAGGATTCTGCTGCGTGAACGTCCTCAAGGACCAGATGAACTCCGAGGTGGGCTTCGTTCGTAAAGTCCTGCAGGCTTTTGAGGATCAGGGCATTTCCATCGAGCATGTTCCTTCCGGAATCGATACAATGACGGTATTCGTTCAGCAGGACGAGTTCATCGAGAAGGAGCAGGCAGTTGTTTCCGAGATCCACAGACTTGCTCATCCCGACATGCTGGAGATCGAATCAGACCTGGCCCTCATCGCAGTTGTGGGCCGCGGCATGAGATCCACCAGAGGAACTGCCGGAAGGATCTTCTCAGCACTGGCCCACGCCAGTGTCAACGTAAGGATGATCGACCAGGGGTCATCGGAGCTCAACATCATCATCGGCGTTGAGAACAGGGACTTCGAGAAGGCCATCACAGCAATCTATGATATTTTCGTTACAACACAGGTTTGATATGAAAGGCATAGCCCTACGAGCTCACTCGTAGGGCTTTTTATTTACGTGACAATGGGGACGGTTCTTTTTGACTTGTGACACTGATCGAATTCGGGTTTTTTGACTAAGCGAGCATTTTCTAAGCGATTTAGTCAAAAATTTTGCTGCTTTTCTTTCGTGTTCTGAAGGCGGCTTTGACTAAATCGCGACTTTTTCAGGGAATTAGTCAATTTTTTCATCGCAGATGAAGAAGAAAATTGACTAAACCGAAGGTTTTTCTTTGTCTTAGTCAATTTTTCGCTTTTTCGAGTGCTTAATGTGACAAAGAGAACCGTCCCCGTTGTCACATGACAAAGAGAACCGTCCCCGTTGTCACACACCCGTTGTCACATCCTTGACGCTGTGAGCCTTGCGTGCTAAAATTTTTGCGTTCTGTGGCTGACAGCAATCGTCTGGAAAACTATGGAATACTTGAATTTTGAAAATGCAATTTAGATTGGATTGTTTTGGATAGAACAGTCAGGAGAGATATAGGATGTCAGATAATAACGAGGCAAGGGAAAAGAGAACGTCGGTTAACGATGAGATAAGAGAGCAGAGAGAGAAGCTAAAGGGGCAGGGATTCAAGGCACACTTGGAGTACTTCTGGGACTACTACAAGATACATACCATAGTTGCGGTGGTCGCGATAATATTCGTCGTGACCCTGATAAGGGATATAGCCAATAACAAACCCTACGCCCTCAATGTTCTCATGGTAAACAGCCAGGGTACGGAGACTCAGAGTTATCTTCAGGATGGATTTGTTCAGTATGCCGGCATTGATACGAGCACTGAGGCCGTTCTGGTCGATACTTCGTCAAATGTCATCACGTCGTCGATAGATTCGACCACTGTGGCCACCAGCGAGAAGATCATGGCGCTGATCGCTGCGTCGGAGCTGGATGTATTTGTATCGGATCCCAGTGTGGCTTACCACTATGCCTCCCAGGATACCTTCATGGATCTAAGGGATGTGATGACTGCCGAGGAGCTTGATAAGTATTCAGGCAGGCTCTTCTATGTGGACAGGGCATACATGGATTACCTGGCATCTGAGGAGTACAGCAACTACATCACCACCGGAAAGTTCGATGAGAGTAACAAGTACGCTGTGCTGGCAGATGATTTTAACAGGAATTTTGCGTATGGTGAGATGGACCCGGGTGAGATGGACGATCCCGTCCCTGTCGGCGTGATCTTTACCGATTCCGCGGTCCTTCATGAATGCGGCGCATACCCGGACAAAAAAGCCATAGCAGCAATCGTAATCAATTCCAAGAGGACAGAAAATGCAAAGGCATTTATCGAGTATCTGAATAACTGATGGACGCTGATAAGTTGCGGCACGTACACATGAGTGATAAGATTTAATTAGTATTTAGTTAAATTTAGTCACGGTGTACGGGCCGTTTTATTTTGTGGAAATAAGCGCTCATATGAAGAAAAGAACCAAAAGACTCCTCGCCATCCTGTCAGCTGTCCTGACAGCACTTCTGTTTACTCTGATAGCGGGCAAAGGTATTCTCTATGTGCCCGATGGGTATGTGTCCGATGTCCTGTATCAGAGAACAGGTGCTTCTGACGGCTGCATAACAGTCATAGGGATCGATGAAAAAGCCATAGAAGAGCTGGGACCCTTCCCCTGGGACCGCAGCGTCATGGCTGATATTATCATGTATTTAAACAGCGCCGACGAAAAACCTGCTGTCATTGGCGTCGACGTGCTGTATTCGGGAGAAGGCGCCTCCAGGGCCTCGGACGAATACCTGGCTGCGGCGGCAGGAGAGGGGAATGTAGTTGTCGCCTGTGCAGCTACCTACAGCAGCACCCTTGTGACCGAGGGCGATTCCTTCTACATGGACGATATGGCGGTGACTGCCTTTGACGAGCCGTACCCTGAGCTTTTACAGAACGCAGAGTGCGGACACATCAACGTGATGCCCGACAAGGACGGAGTCATAAGACACGCACTCATGAAGGTCAGCCATCCGGATGGCAGAGAAGTCAGCTCTTTTTCAAGAGTGATCTATGAAAAATACTGTGAGAAGATGGGGGCTGTTCCCGGTCCCGAGCCGGATTCAAAGACCGGCTTCTGGTATATTCCCTACACCACAGCCAGCGGCGGCTATTATGATTTTATTTCCGCTGCCGATGTATATTATGGTGATATCGACCCGGATTTTTTCTCCGGAAAGATAGTGCTTATAGGTGCTTACACGGTGGGACTTCAGGATTCCTACTACACGTCCGCCGACAAGGCATCGCCAACCTATGGTATTGAGATTCAGGGCAACATCATTGACGCATACAGAAGAGGGTTCTACCCTGTTGAAGCAGGAACCGCAGCTCAGCTGATCCTGCTCTTTACAGTCTGCGTCCTGGTTGGCCTGTTCTTCTATGACAGAAAGATCGCCCCATGTATCGCGGTGGAGGTGATCGTGTGCCTGGGCTTCGTTCTTGCAGCATACCTGTTGTACCGCAGCCTTGGCATCGTACTTCATGTGCTGTGGATACCGTTGTTTGTCACCATCCTGTTCATCATGAGTGTGGCGGTCAACTACATGAATTCCTACGGCGAGAAAAAGCAGATAATCAACACCTTTGGCCACTATGTAGACCACGCCGTCATGGACGAACTTCTCAGCAGGGGCAGTGAGGGCCTTGAACTTGGAGGCAGGCGCCGGGACATCGCAGTCCTGTTCGTGGATGTGAGAGGCTTCACCACCATGAGTGAGGGCATGGAGCCGGAGATGGTGGTCGAGATAATCAACAGATATCTGACCCTTACCACTGAGTGCATAATGAAGAACCACGGCACTCTGGACAAGTTTGTGGGCGACTGCACTATGGCCTTCTGGAACGCGCCTGTGGCCCAGGAGGACCCTGTGTACCTGGCCTGCTGCGCGGCTTTTGACATGGTAAAGGGCTCGGAAGCTTTGGGAAAAGAGCTTACGGAGAAATACGGAAGAACCGTCGCATTCGGAATAGGAGTGAACTACGGGCCCGCGGTTGTCGGCAACATCGGAGCTCCGGAGAGAATGGACTACACAGCTCTCGGGGATACAGTTAATACAGCGGCAAGGCTTGAAGCAAACGCCCCTGCGGGAACAATCCTCATATCCCGCGTCGTGGCGGATATGCTTGGAGACAGGGCAGTGACCACTTCCCTTGGAAACAGCATAAAGCTCAAGGGCAAGAGAGATGACTTTGAAATATTAAGGCTTGATGATCTGAAGAGATAAGGAGCAGACTCTATGGCAAACAACACCGTTTACACCTTTTTAAAAGAATTTAACGCCGGTGATGTGATATTCATGGCAGGAGATAAGAGCGACTGCATGTATGAAGTGCAGAAGGGAAGAATTGACCTCTACGCGGACTATGGAAAGCCTGAGCAGAAGAAGCTGGCAGAAGTAGGCCCTGAGAGGATCTTTGGAGAGATGGGAATGGTAGAGGGACTTCCAAGATCTGCAACTGCTGTCGTGGGGACAGACTACACAGTCCTTGCCAAGATCACCTGGGACGTGTTCGGTCTCTACTTCAAGACAAAGCCCGCAAGGATCGTCCAGATCATGCAGCAGATGGGAGACCGCTTAAGGATAACCACCAAGTCGGCCATGGACCTTCGAAACGCCGTTTCAGAGGCTGTGGATGTGATCCAGGATGGCGGCAACAACAGAGAAGTCCTGGGCATCCTCAAGGGAGGCCTCCACGAGATGGACGCTACACTTGGAAGCAACAAGTAATCCGGTAAAAGGAGAACGTGGATCTGATGCTTAAAAGAAAAGTCTGGAAGAATTTAATATCAGGAATGATCACGACAGTCTGTTTTGCTGCCTTTGCGCTCGATTCGTACGCAGGCGGCACATCGGATACCTCAGCTGCGGTCATGAGACTTGAACAGACCAGCGGCGATGTCAAGGTGACTTCATCCTCCGGAAAAGCATCCCAGATCATCCAGAAGATGCGCCTCAACAGCGGAGATGACGTTAAGTCAGCCGCAAAGAGCTATGCCTATATCAGCCTTGACGACAGCAAGGTTGTTAAGCTGGATGCCAACAGTGAGGCTCAGATAAAAAAGAGCGGCAAGAAGTTTGAGGTGTCGCTGGTATCCGGAAATCTGTTCTTTGACGTAGATAAAGCTCTTGGAAGTGACGAGAGCTTTGAGATAAAATCAGCCACCATGACAATGGGCATCAGGGGAACCTGCGCCCAGGTCGAGAAGAAGGCGGACAATTCAACAAGCATAACGCTGCTTGAAGGAAACCTCTCCTGCACCCTGACAGACCCGAAGTCCGGAAAGAGTCAGAGCGTTCAGATCAAAGCCGGCGAACATGCGGATTTCAGCACCGGCGAAGGGTATGCAAACGGCTGTCAGATAATAAAAAGAAAAGCAGTTGTCGATGACCTCAGGGGATTTTCCCTTCAGTACCTGGCAGATCACAGCGATACGGTAAGAAGGATCTTCCAGCAGTCCGGCATGGACCTCAGGAGCCTGACCAGACAAAAGGCTGCAGAGAGACTGGCCCTTGATGAAAACGGAGGCAGTGTAAGCATAAATGACGGCAGGACAAGTCCCTCCGCCGACTGGTACTCCAAGGGGCACTGATCAATTCTTTTGCATAGGTGGTATTTGCTTTGGGCAGATATATAAGAAAATTCTTTAAGATATTTCTGACTGTGGGCTTTGTCATGGTTGGACTGATGCTCCTTACAACAGTCATAGCGATTGCTGTGAGAACCATGGGAAAGAGCAGTATCCGATCTACAGGCGCTTCCGGGACGCCGCAGCTGTCGCTTGGGGAAGGTATGTCGGAGAGCTATAGCGGCCCGCTCACATGGCAGGACGACTGGATCATATATCACAGGGGAATCTACGATTACAATGACGACATAATGACTTTCCTTGTAATGGGCATTGATAAGGCTGACAAAGAGGTCTCGAAGGTTTACGGCGAGATAAACGGGGGGCAGGCCGATGCCCTTTTTTTACTTGTGCTCAATCCCCGTGATGAGTCGGTTAAGATAATCGGCATCAACAGAAATACCATGACAGATGTGGATATATACGACGAGTACGGCAATTATCTGACCACAAGAACTGCGCAGATCGCGGTGCAGCACGGCTTCGGGGATGGAATGGAAGGGTCCTGTCAGCTGCAGAAAAAAGCGGTGCAAAAGCTCTTTTACTCACTGCCTATCCACGGATATGCCGCTGTAAATATGAGCGCGATCCCTGCGATAAATGACGCGGTGGGAGGCGTTGATGTGACGCCGCGGCAGAGCTTCTCGGGAGGAGGATATACCTTTACGGAAAATGAGACCGTGCACCTTGAGGGCGACATGGCCTATGTGTATCTCCACGAGAGGGATGTGACCAAGGCGGGGTCTGCGGACCTGAGGCAGCAGAGGCACAAGGATTACCTCATGGCCTTTATCAAAAAGGCGAAACAGATTGTGAAAAAGAATCCTCTCCTTGCCATGGATCTGTACAAGGCGATAGAAAAGCAGATGACTACTGACGTCAGTGCCAAAGAAGTGTTCTATCTTTCTACGACTGCAATGGGATACAGCTTTGATAAAGACAGCTTCTACATGATTGAGGGCATGACAAGCGTAGGAGATGCCTTTGAAGAATTCTATGTGGACGATGACGCATTGATAGAGCTGATGCTGAATGTCTTTTATGAGAAAGTCGGAGAGTATTAGTACATGAAAATAAATCGCTCAGTGAGCATTAAAAAGGGGAACTGCAGTAGTGTGCAGCTCCCCTTTAATGTTGCGGTTTACGTAGTCCTTTGAAAAAGCTTAAGGAGTGATCATAACCTTGATGTTAATCTTGTCGGGCACGTTGCTTCCTTCGTAGTAGATCTCGATGGGCACTGTCTTGGTGACGGCCTTCGTGATAGCCTTGCCCTTCGACATTTCCACATAGCCCTCCCTTAAATACAGGCTGAAGGACCATGGGCAGAAAGGATTCTGTATCAGAATAAAGGTATCATCAAACTTGCCGTCTCCGCCAAGAGCAATGCGAGAGATAGAGTTCACATTGAGGTCTTTGACGGTTGCGTTGTAGACAAGTTTTCTTGTGTACTCGCGGTTGATAAGCTTACCTGTTGTTCCTGAGAAAGATCCGGATTCAGGGTTTATCGCAACTCCTGTTTTGCTGCCGCGGACAACTTTGAAGGTTACAACGGTTGACAGAGTGACTGTATCTTCTCCGGTCTTAAAATATGAGGTGACCGTGGCTTTGTAGGTACCTGCGGGTATGTTACTTCCCGGATTTCTTCTGATCACCAGAGGATAATCAGGGTCGACATAGAAGAGGCCATCACAGGTGGTATTGCCAGACTTGGTCTGCTGGAAGAAATAATAACTATAGCCTTCCAGAATACTCTCGGGATCATACAGGTTCTTATATGTAAGAGTTATCGTAGCATTTGTTGTATCCCTTACGGCATCAATGCTTCCTTTAACTTTGCCTGTAACGGAGACTTTTGTCTTGGCAGGACTAAGAACTTTGATGGTAAGTGTTGCCGCCTTGGCAGGAAGGGTGACGTCTTCATAATCTGAAGGTACTACAGGAGTTATCTTGACGCTGATCGTCTTGCCGGCATATTTACCAAGTTCAGAGGTGCCGATGCATATAACATCTTGTTCGCCTATAACGTCAGTACTGTACCCCAGTGAGATATTCTCTTTTCCACAGGTCATGGCAACTATGTAATCATAGGTGCCACCCGGAAGATTGGTAATAGTTGCGTTTATGCTTTCTGTTGGTACAGCCGGATTATAGGAAACCGAGGTTAAATTGAGTTTCGGTGTAACTGTTGACTTCCCGATCTTGAAGCTGCAGGTCGCATTCAGAGGCTTGCCCATAACTTCGCCGTAGTCGAACAGGACGGTGACTTTCTGACCGGCCAGGTCTTGGGCGAGGAGAGTGAATGGCACTGTTTCAGTAACAATGTAGCCTGTGCCTGGATTGTTGGGAGCGAAGTTAAGCAGATACATGTCTGTGATATTCGTCATTTTGCTGTCAAATACGCTTATATCAGGGAGCTGGTAATCAAGGCAGGTGTTCTTTCCTGTAAAGGTTATGTTCATTGCCGAACCATAGATGCTGGCATCGATCGCTCCTTTGGTCTTGGCTGTGACTGCTATCTGGTCTTTGCTCTTTTCTGCAACTGTCTTGATGGTTATGGTCTTTGCTTTGCCCGTTTTGCCGTTTTTATAGGAATAGTGCCGGTATTCCGGGAAAAGTGATAGTTTATAGGTCTGTCCGGGAACAGTGTTTGAGGTCCCTTCGACCATAACGTATCCATAGCTTCCGTCGCCTTTGTAGAAGATATCTACATATAAATAATTGTTGGATGTGACATCTTTTCCCTTGGAATCAAGAACCTTGTATCCAAGTTCTGCGTAGGAACAGTTGCCGGTCATGTTAAAGGTTACTCTGCCCATTTCCATGTCGAAGGTGTTCAGCAGGCAGGATGTAGAGCCTACTGTCAGAGTGGGAGCACCATCAAGTATTGTATAAGTTACAGGAACAGTGACATTGTAGCCATCAGGCAGTCTGTAGTTGCTGTCATCGATAAAAGCACGTACTTTAACTGTCTTTTTTCTGGCCTTTGCAGGAGCAGCTTCCGTTATATTGATCGTGTTGTGATAAGAATCTGCGATCAGGCCGCTCTTTTTCGCTGCAGCAGGATCGGCGAATTCGAAGTGATCTACATCTGCACCTATAAAATCGACGTATTGGCCCTGATACAGATTTATCTCAACGGGACTTCTAAATGAGTCAAATTCAAGCACCTTTGTGGACTTGACTGTCGGAAGAGCGGTACCGAAGCTTATGGTGATGTTCTCGGTGCTGTAATATCTGTGCTCGCCGGATTCCTCAAAGGTCAGTCCTACAGTCAGTGATGCCTTGATGGATTTCTTTTTGATTATCTCGTTTAATATCGTTTTGTTATTGACTACAGTTTTTGGAAGATTGATCACTATACTCTGTCCGTTGGGACGGAGAGTCACATTCAGGTAGTTAATGATCTTCTGGTCTGCAGCAGTTGCTCCTTTTAGTACAACGGACTCATCGATTTCATAAGTGCCGGAGGGGATGGTGCCTCTGTCTGCCTCTTTGAACCTTATGACGAAAGGAATATCATTGGTTGCATTGTAGAGCTGAACAGTCGTGGAACTGTCAGGGAAATGAGCTTCTATCGTATCTTCAACAGTCCTTGTATCTACAATAACGGTGCAGGTTGCATTCAAATTCTTTCCCTTGACTGCTTTTCCTGCTGCGTCAATGTAGGAATTGTTGTACACAGCAACGACTTCAAAGGTTCCTGTGCCGTTGAAACCGCTCGGATAAATGCTCATAAGAGCAGCGGTTTCCGAAATCAGGAAATTGATACCTCTTGTTTCATTGACTGCTTTTCCGTTTTCAAGGAGATCCCAGGTCACCTGGTCACCATCCAGATAAACCCCCGCGGGGTCAACTGAGCAGAGATCAAATTCGATTCTGCCGTCTTTGCCGCTGATGACGAAGTTCTTTCCGCTGGGACCTGCAGAGCCGCCGGGTATTACGGAAAAGTCGACCTGATTTGTAATGATCTGGGCAAGGACAGGGATGGTAGCATTCATAGCGGTGCCTTCTGAATTTACGTAGGAAGCATCGACATAGAATCGCGTGTTCTCCGTAACTTCGCTGACATCCAGAACGCACTGCGCAGTGTCGGCAACAGGCAGAAGACTTACGCCGTCTATGCTGTCGACTTTTTCTCTGTCCTCATCCAGCAGGGAATAAACCAGCTTGGAAGGTACTATAGTGCCTTCTCCGTCGCTGGTAACTGTGCTGATCGGGTAGGACTGCGTGAAGTCCGTGATGGTGAGAGCAGTGGTATTGAGCTTTATTCCGTTTACCCCGTCGGGGGTCCCGGATTCGAAGTTTATGGTTATGTCGTCAGTTAGGTAATCACAGCTTACATCAGACCCCGGAAAAGTAATACGCACTCCCAGGTTGACGGTGATGGATCCCCTGTCCAGGATTTTCTCTATCACAGCGCTGTCGTAAAGGTATTCGTCTGCGATCCTCACGTTGACACTGGGGACGGATTGATCCAGATAGGGAGTAAGGTAGTCGAGGAGTTCCCGGTCATCGTCATCCTCTGCAAAGAAATAAATACATTCAAAAGAGGAATAAGAACCTTCTGGAGGATAGCCTCTTTCCGTGTCAATATACCTTACTTCAAACGGGATGGTGTTCGTTGGACTGTCAATCTTTAAGGTTAATTCATCTACAAGGCTGTGGATCTCAATTGTATCTCTAAAAGGCCTTGTGTCGATAAGTATTATTCTTGAAACGCTCACATCAGGATAACTTACTTCACTGCCGGATGCATCTGTAAAAGTATTGCTGTAGGTTGCAGTAAGATTAAGTTTTGCGGTTCCGTTGAAGTTCGCATCAGCGGATATCACTGAGTAATTACCACGGACAAAGTAGTTTAGGCCTCTTTCTTCAGGGTCGACTTCTTCACCATTTTCGGTGAGGGTCCATGTGAATTTATCCAGATCCAGCTCGTGAGTTTGCGGTTCTGTTGAGTATATTTCAATAAATAAACGAAACGATTCATCGGTAACGATATAGGTGCCTGTTTTCGCATCGTAGTCATCAAAACCTTGAACCGCATAACCAAGGTTGGTGGGTACGTTTCTTATCATGACAGGCAGCAGGGCAACCACATCTTCACCCTCTGAATTATCGTAGGTGGCAATGATAAAGAATTTTTGCTGATACCCATCGCAGGCGGTTGCATCCACTATAAGCCCGGTGCTTGCTTCTTCACGCTTAAGACTTACACCCCAGATCGAGTCCACCGGTGAACCGTCTTTGTCCAGCAGAGAATAGCTGAGCCTCTCTGGATCTATCGTGCCGGTGTCGTCTGTGCTGACAACGTCAAGATAGTAGAGCTCTGTAAAATCGGTGATGGTCAGGGATGATACACTGAAGCTGATGCCGCTTACGCTGCCTGTATCTTCAGATGCAAGGATATAAGAGTCCCCGGAAGATTCATCTTCAGTGAGAATATCCCCGTCTTGAGCTTCGTCTGTTTCACCTGGAACATTAAGCTCGCCGGTATCCTCGGGCGCCTCGGTTTCAATCTCCGGCGCTTCAGTTTCAACCTCCGGCACCGGTTCTTCATTCCCCGGGGTCTCGTTTGTGACATAAATGCCGTCTGAGACCACCAGATCGGCAATCGGGTGATCAGAGGCACAGACCGTGAAGGACATGCAAAAGAAAAGCGAATACATGGCCAGTCCCAGTCTTGTGAATCTGACAAGAAAGTGTTTGGAAAACATGCTTCTACCTCCATACAATACAAGTGAAAAACAAACTTATGTCGCAGTATTTATTATATCATCATGGACGCCGTAACTTTACCACAGTTTACAAATTTATAAGTTTTTTTTATTCGATAAAACATTTATAATTATATTGGTATTTTTTTCTATAAATTATTAGTTAAAAATCCCTTGAAACTTAGGTAGAGATACTATAAGATTAACGTTAAAAATTAAAAAAGTCTTATAGGAGGAGAATTCAGTAATGGTCAGTGATAACAGTTATGTAGAATGCCTTGTTGAGAGCAAAGCTTCGCCGGTCATGAAGCTTTTGAGCTATCTCACGATGTTTCTGGCAGTGATCTTCTTTCTTGCCACATTTTTCCTTGGATTGGGATTTGTGGGTCTCATTCTCTGCGTAGCAGCAGGTGTTGGGTATTACTTCCTTTCATTAAATGCGAATATCGAGTTCGAGTATCAGTACTGTGACAAAGAGATCACGGTGGATAAGATACTCAATAAGAGTAAGCGCAAGAACGTGGGCAAGTATGAGGTGGAGCATCTCGAAATTCTGGCTCCCAGCAATTCTTACCATCTGGACAACTTCAAGAACAAAACATTCAAGACAGTTGATTATTCAGCGAGGGAGAAGGACAGAAAGCCCGATCCCACATACACCTTCATATATGACGGCAAGGAAAAGGTTATCATTGAGCCCACCGCTGAATTTGTAAATGCAGTTAAAAGTGTAGCACCGAGAAAAGTTTTCACAGATTAAAAGGGGATAAAAATGGGACAGATTATTGGTGAAGGAATTACTTTTGATGATGTACTTTTAGTACCTGCGTATTCACAGGTTATACCTAATCAGGTGGATGTAAGCACCTATCTGACAAAGCAGATCAAGCTCAACATTCCCATGATGAGCGCCGGAATGGACACAGTCACAGAGCACAGGATGGCCATCGCCATGGCAAGACAGGGCGGAATCGGAATCATCCATAAGAACATGTCCATCGAGGCCCAGGCCGAGGAAGTGGACAAGGTAAAGAGATCAGAGAACGGCGTTATCACAGATCCTTTCTCACTTTCACCTGAGCACACACTGGCAGACGCCGACTCCCTGATGGCCAAGTTCAGGATCTCCGGCGTGCCCATCACAGAGGGCAGAAAGCTGGTTGGCATCATTACCAACAGAGATCTTAAGTTTGAAAAAGACTTCTCGAAGAAGATAAAGGAAGCAATGACCAGCGAGAACCTGGTTACGGCAAGAGAGGGCATCACCTTAGAGGACGCCAAGAGCATCCTTGCTGCATCCAAGAAGGAGAAACTCCCCATCGTCGATGAGGACTACAACCTGGTTGGACTTATCACTATCAAGGACATTGAAAAGACAATTAAGTACCCCTTATCTGCAAAGGACGATCAGGGAAGACTTCTGTGCGGCGCCGGCGTAGGCATTTCCGCCAACTGCCTTGACAGGGTTCAGGCTCTTGTGGACGCAAAGGTTGACGTCATCGTACTAGACTCAGCCCACGGCCATTCAGAGAACGTACTTAAGTGCCTCAGAATGATAAAAGACAAGTTCCCGGATCTTCCGGTTATCGCAGGAAACTGCGCAACAGCAGCTGCAACCAAGGATCTTATTGAAGCAGGCGCAGATGCAGTAAAGGTTGGTATCGGACCCGGATCCATCTGCACAACCCGTGTCGTTGCAGGTATCGGTGTTCCCCAGATCACAGCCGTTATGGACTGCTATGAGATGGCTAAGCAGTACAATGTACCGATCATCGCCGACGGCGGTATCAAGTATTCAGGAGATATAACAAAGGCCATCGCTGCCGGAGCAAACCTCGTTATGATGGGATCTATGTTTGCGGGCTGCGACGAGGCTCCCGGAGAGTTCGAGCTCTTCCAGGGCAGAAAATATAAGGTTTACAGAGGAATGGGTTCAATCTCAGCAATGGAGAACGGCTCCAAGGACCGCTATTTCCAGGAAGATGCAAAAAAGCTTGTTCCCGAGGGCGTAGAGGGACGTGTTGCCTACAAGGGAACCGTTGAGGACACCGTATTCCAGCTCATGGGCGGCCTTCGTTCAGGAATGGGCTACTGCGGATGCAGCAGCATCGAAGAGCTCAAGACAAACGGCAGATTCATCAAGATGACCTCAGCTGCCCTTCGTGAGTCACATCCTCACGACATTCAGATCACAAAAGAGGCGCCCAACTACAGCGTGGACGACAGATAAAAATCTTCGGTAAATTACTTACAGGGAGAATATTTTGCAGGATTATACTAACGTGGTGGAAAACAACGAAGCCATTGACCAGGGGTTCGCAGGAGCGGAAAGCGGGACCCTTGGTCATTTTGCGCAAAAAAACGGAAAAGATCTGCAGGACTGGCAGGACCGGTTCTGCGAGATGGCGGGGATCTACGCCATGTGTCTTTCAAAAGACGGCGAGTCTCTGTCGTCCTTCTCCGGCAATGTCCACGAGCTTGAGATAATAAAAAAATATGTAACTCCCATCAGAATTCATAACATTTTTGCCAGGGTATCCGAGAGTGCACTGGAGGATCAGGCTGTGGAGGACACAGAGATCCCTAATCTTCGTCTTGCAGCCATGGCAGTGGGATATAAAGGCGAAATATCTGCAGTCTGGATCGTATGCGCACTCTTTACGGACGCAAAGTTCGACCAGAGTTTCTATCACTATCCGCCAATCGACAATTTCCAGTACAAGACAACTGAAGAGAAATTCTACAGATCTCTTGACCTTTTGAGAGCCACGTCTGTTATTCTCATAAACGTGGAGGCTTCGAGGTCTAAAGCTCTTGCCATAAGTGAGGGCAGCAAGCAAAAAGAACTTGAGATGACCAGCTCTTTTCACAGAGCAGAGACCATGACGGAGATAGTATCTCTCCTTGACAGCGATGAAGGCATTGAGGAGATCATGGCTACGGTCCTTTCAAGGGTATGCTCATATATGCAGATAAGCCATGCTTTCACCTGCAGAACCCATCACGGGAATCTTATGGACATAGTTGTGCAGTGGACACTTCCCGAACTTCCAAAGCTGTTTATAGAGACCACAGATCAGGAGGTCTGTTGGTTTTTGGGCAGTGAGAAGGCCATCGTGGTATCCCACGACACCAAAATGAATGCCGGAGAGAGAGAGCAGCTTGACAACATGGGCATAAAGGCTCTTGTTTCCATGCCCATTATGATAAACGGCGCGCCAAGGTTCTATGCGTGCTTTACCGAGAATAGAGAGAACAGGATCTGGTCCATTGACGATATCAAGTTCATCAACGACACCATCAGGATCCTTCAGAGTATAATCACCAAGAGACTGCAGACCAATTCCCTGGCAAGTTCCTTCGCTTCTCTGGAGGCGGTGCTGGACAATGTGGGAAGTTCCATCTATGTCAGGGACAACGCCACGGGAGTCCTTCTCTTTGCTAACAGGGGATTCAAGAAACACTTCAGCAGAGAACTGGCAGAGAACAAGCTCGTTGAGCTTTTTGAGGACAACATTCCCTACAGGAGCAGCAGCGGCAACTACGAGATATACCACAAGGACAGGGAGAAGTGGTTCGACGTCTACTACACTAAGATAAGATGGGGGGACGGAAGGCCCGTGAATCTGTGCGCCATCTACGACATTACGGAAAAGAAATTGTACCAGAAGCGCATAGAGCAGCAGGCATATACGGACTTTTTGACAGGTCTTTTCAACAGGATGTGCTGCGAAAAGGATCTGGCCAAGTATATAGAAGAAGCAAAAAAGAACAAGACCCAGGGCGCGATCATGTACCTGGATCTGGACGATTTCAAGCATATAAACGACTCGCTGGGACACCAGTACGGAGATGCGCTCCTTCAGGATATCTCAGGAGCCATCAGCAGGATTGAGGGAATCAGCAGGTCCTGCTACCGCATGGGCGGAGATGAGTTTGTCATCATAGTTCCACCCGAGAGTTATCCCGATATAGACAGGATAATGGAGGAGATAAAAGACGCTTTTGCTACCCCCTGGTATCTCAAGGACAGCGACTACTACTGTACCATGAGTATGGGTGTCGTGAAGTTCCCGGAGCACGGCGACAACGTGTCGGAACTTATAAGAAAGTCGGACGTGGCCATGTACGAGGCCAAGAAGTCAGGAAAGAACAGGATCGCCGAGTACTCAGACAACATCGATTCTTCTTCCATCCACAGACTTGACCTCGAAAAGAATATGTATGACGCCATCAGTAAGCAGTGTGACGAGTTTGAGGTTTACTTCCAACCGGTACTTACAAGAGACGGCAAGAAGGGCGGTCTGCGACACATCGGAGCAGAGGCACTGGTACGCTGGAACAGCAACAATCTGGGCTTCTTAAGTCCCGATGAGTTTGTTCCCCTGGCTGAATACCTGGGTCTTATCAACCCTATCGGAAACCATGTGCTTCGCAAGGCCTGCGAGTGCTTAAGGATTTGGAACGAGACCGGCAACGGAGATTTTGCAGTCAGCGTCAACGTCTCGGTAGTGCAGATCATGCAGACCGACATCGTGGATATTCTAAGGACCTGTATCAAAGAGAATGGCATAAAGCCTGAATGGGTTGTTTTAGAGCTGACCGAGAGACTCGCAATAAACGACCTGGCAAGGACAAAGCAGACTCTTTTGGACATCAAGGCCTTGGGCGTACGACTTGCCCTCGACGATTTCGGAACAGGGTACTCAGCTCTTTCGAGTATAAGAGCCCTTCCTTTCGACATAATAAAGATCGACAGGGATTTTGTGAGGGATATAGCAACCGACAGGTATTCACAGGCGGTGGTAAGGTCCATGGTTGACATGGGAAAGGCAATAGACGCGGAGATCTGTGTAGAGGGCGTGGAAGATCAGGAGCAGCTTGACATCCTGAACGAGATAGGAGTCAAGTACATCCAGGGCTACTACTACGACAAACCCCTGCGCAGGGCGGCCTTCGAGGAAAAGTATGTGTATAACACCTGAGTTTATGCTATACTAAATAGTACTCTAATCATAAAAGAAAGTTGGTTTTATACAGAAAATGGCAGAAGAAATTAAAAACACAATTGAGAATCCGGAGGAGGAAAGCGGCTCCGGCAGGCACTTTATAGAGAGGGCCATCGACAAGGATCTTGAGGAGGGCGTATACGACCACGTATGTACCCGTTTCCCTCCCGAGCCCAACGGCTTTTTACACATAGGCCACGCCAAGAGCATACTTTTGAACTACGGAATGGCCAAAGAATATAACGGAAAGTTCAACCTGAGGTTCGACGACACAAATCCTACGAAGGAGAAGTCGGAATTCATGGACGCCATCATAGAGGACGTAAAGTGGCTGGGTGCAGACTACGAAGACCGTCTCTTCTATGCATCGGACTACTTCGAGGAGATGTACGAGGACGCTGTTAAACTCATCAAGAAGGGCAAGGCCTACATTTCAGAGCTTACCGCCGATGAGATGAGAGAGTACAGAGGAACCCTGACAGAACCCGGCAAGAACGATCCCAACAGAGACCGCAGCGTGGAAGAGAACCTGAGACTCTTCGAGGAGATGAAGAGCGGCAAGGTAGAGGATGGAGCCATGACACTTCGCGCCAAGATCGACATGGCATCTCCCAATATCAACATGAGAGACCCGATCATCTACAGGGTTGCCCACATGCCACACGCAAGAACAGGCGACAAGTGGTGCATCTATCCCATGTACGACTTCGCACATCCCATTGAGGACGCCATCGAGGGCATCACACATTCCCTCTGTACGCTGGAGTTTGAGGACCACAGGCCGCTGTACGACTGGGTCAAGGAGGAGTGCGAATACAAGAATCCTCCCCGCCAGATCGAGTTCGCCAAGATGTACCTCAACAACGTCGTAACTGGCAAAAGATATATCAAGCGTCTTGTAGAGGACGGCATCGTGGACGGTTGGGATGACCCGAGACTTGTGACAATAGCTTCCCTCAGAAGAAGGGGCTTTACACCCGAGTCCATCAAGATGTTTGTCGACATGTGCGGCATAAGCAAGGCTCAGGCAACAGCAGAGTACGCAATGCTTGAGTACTGCATAAGAGAAGACCTTAAGCTCAAGGCAAAGAGGATGCTTGCCATCCTTGATCCCGTGAAGCTTGTAATAGACAATTACCCCGAGGGAGAGACCGAGTATCTGGATATCGAGTACAACAAGGAAGTACCCGAGATGGGCACAAGAAAGATTCCCTTCGGAAAAGAGCTCTACATCGAGAGAGAGGACTTCATGGAAGAGCCTCCGAAGAAGTACTTCAGACTGTTCCCGGGTAATGAAGTAAGACTTATGAACGCTTACTTCGTCACCTGCACAAGCTTTGTAAAGGATGAGAACGGCCTTGTCACTGAGATACACTGCACCTATGATCCTGAGACCAAGGGCGGGGACAGCCCCGACGGCAGGAAGGTAAAGGGAACCATCCACTGGGTTGCAGCTAAGGAAGCAGTAAGCGCAGAGGTTCGACTCTACGAGAACATAATTGACGAGGAGAAGGGCGTATACAACGAGGACGGTTCCTTAAACCTTAACCCCAACTCCATAACCGTTATCAAGGACGCCAAGCTTGAGCCTGAGCTGGGAGAAGCAGTCCCGTTCGATAAGTTCCAGTTTGTAAGGAATGGGTTCTTCAGCGTTGACAGCAAGGATTCAAAGCCCGGCGCACCTGTGTTCAACAGGATAGTTTCACTTAAGAGTTCTTTTGTTTTACCTAAAACAAACAATTAAGAGAGAGGTACAGGCATGGCTGGTATTTTTTCCGGACTTGAGAAACTAGGACTTGGAAATATCGGAGGAGAGAATCTTTTTGAAGACCCCAAAAAGAAAAACGTTGAGGTAAAAAAAGAAGCTCCCAAGAAGAGACTTCAGCTTGTTAATGAGGAGGACTACCTCTTCGACAAGAAATACAAATGTCCTGTCTGCGACAGCGATTTCGAGGCCAGGACCGTAAGGACCGGAAAGGTCAAGATGAAGAACGTGGACATTGACCTAAGGCCTGATTACGACGAGCTGGATCAGCTCAAGTATGAGGTCATTGCCTGCCCTATCTGCGGATATGCAGCCCTCGGAAGATATTTCCCTAATCTCAACAAGTATCAGATTGAGGATATCAGGATCAAGATCTGCATGAACTACAGACATGAGCCTAACAAGGGTCCCATCTATTCTTATGAGTACGCCAGACAGCTTTATCAGCTGGCGCTTGCCAATGCAGTAGTCAAGAAGGCCAAGAACAGTGAGAAGGCTTACATCTGTCTTAAGTCCGCCTGGGTCATCAGAGGTGAGACCCAGAGACTGGATCCCGATGAAGATGGCTATGAGGCAAAGAAGAGAGATAACGACGCTCAGGAAAAAGAACTTTTGACCAATGCCTTAAACGGCTTTATCATGGCCAGACAGTCAGAGGAATTCCCCATCGCGGGAATGGATTCCACAACCCTTGATTATCTCATTGCAGCCCTTGCCGTGGAGACGGACCAGAGGGAAATCGCAAGCAAGATGATCGGTGAGATACTTGTTTCCAGGACCGCAAACAGCCGCATCAAGGACAAAGCAAGGGTACTTAAGGAAATGATGTCCGGATCAGAAGAATAAATCCGGAACAGGATATAGAAACAAAAAGAAAACCCCACACAGAAGTCTGTGTGGGGTTTGTTATTGTAATTGGTCCGGGACGAAAATCAATCCTCGTCATCATCCTCATCGTCGAAGAATTCTTCAGACTTGCTGGTCTCGTCTGTCTCTGAGGTCTCTTCTTCATCTTCCTCTTCGACGTCCTCCTCGTCCTCATCATCTTCGGATGAGCCGGAAGTGATATCTACGTATTTGCGTGAACCAAACTTGGACTCTGCGGCCTCGTCATCGTCATCAAAATCGTCGAAATCATCGAAATCGTCGTCGTCGAAATTGTCAGCCAGTTCCTCTTCTCTCTTGCTGAGGTAGTAATATGCTCCGGCTGCGGCTGCTCCTGCAGCGACACAGAATAATACGAATTTACCAAATGCGTTTTTCTTGGACATAGTAACCTCCTGTGATTTTGAACGGTTAAATAAATTTTAATACAATTTGCACACAATTAAAAGACCTGAGTATTAAAATTTAATAAATAACGGAAAATCGTTTGAAGTGCTTATGCATAAATGCTAAACTTAGTTTAGACTAACATGGTCAATTTCAGCGCAGCGGGGTCTTCCATGAACGAGAGATTTTTTGAATTAAAGAAGGAAAAACAGGACAGAATGATAAATTCCGCCCTGAAGGTCTTTTCCCAATATGGATACCGCCATGCCAGCACAGATGAGATCATCAGGGGGGCAGGCATCAGTAAGGGACTTCTGTTTCACTACTTTGAGTCCAAGATAGGACTCTATTCATTTTTGTATGACTATGCCACCAGAGTAGTGACGCTGGAGCTCACTGCTAACGTAGAGAGGAATGAGAACGGCTATTTTGAGCTGTTTGGGCAGATCCTGGCAGCGAAGTCAGATTCGATGGCTCAGTATCCTTTTATATTTCTTTTCCTCAGGAAGGCAGATGAGGAGACGGAAGTTGAGGCGCTTTCAGAGATCAGCGAGCGAAGGGAGAAGTACCACAGGATAATGGAAGCTCTCAGGGACAGGGCAGATATTTCCATATTTGAAGGCGGCGTTGACTATGCAAAGCTATGGAAGATCATGGACTTTACAGTGGATGGCCTCATGGAGAAGGCCGTGAAGGGCGAGAATTTCAGGTCTGACATCTTTCTTGATGAAGCAAAAGAATATGTGGATATGATCCGCATAATGGCTATAAAACAATAAAAGGAGGGCTTTATGAGCAAGTTCCTAGTAGCAGGCGTAACACAGATTGAGACTATTGTCAGAGTGGACAAGATTCCTGTAAGCTACGCGCCTCTGACCAGCACCATCGACTCTATCTTTACTGCAATGGGCGGCGATGCCTACAACGAGTCGCTGGCTCTTAAGTGGCTTGGAGATGAGGTTTGCTTCATGTCCATCGTGGGAAGAAATCAGGATCTTGGAATGATCAATCCTCCCGACAGGAAGATCACTCTTTCGACAGAATATATTGTTCAGCAGATGAAGGACACACCCACTGAGGTTGTGCTCTATGACAAGGAGAGAAGGCAGCAGATCTTTGAGGATATCAAGGATCTGAGAGAAAATGTCTATGATATGTCCATGGTGGCGCCCATTGCCGAGAGCTGCGACATGATGGTTCTTGCCAACGCCAATTTCTGCAGGCCTTTTGCAAAGGCTGCAGTTGAGCACAGGAAACCCATCGCAGTAAATATCAGGAATTATAATCCGGAGAAGGAAATCTATAACAAGGATTTCCTGGAGCCGGCAAAGGTTCTGTATTTCTCGGATGATACCTTAACCGAGGATCCGTACGAGTTCATTGATCGTATCGCAGGCACCTATGGAACGGAGATCATTATTCTTGGACAGGGCAGCGAAGGACTTATCCTCTATGACAGATCTAAGGATCTGAGAGTACATTATAAGACAGTCAAGACCAACGAGGTTGTCAACACCATCGGCGCAGGAAATGCTCTTTTTGCCTGCTTCCTGCATTACTACATGGAAAATGGCGACAGTGTGAACGCTATCAAGAATGCACTTTTGTTTGCTTCCTACAAGATTGGATACATGGGAACCTCCAATGGATTTATGACTACAGATCAGCTCCAGCAGTGGAGAAATCTGATCTGGGGAATCAAGGAAAATAACTTTGTAGAAAATAGCTGAAACCCTTGAAAACAGTGGGGGCGTTGTGATAAAGTAGAGCTACGGAAACGTTACCGGTAACGGCTGAAATTTCCGTAGCTTTAAGATGTAAAGGAGATAAGATATGGCGAAAAAGAATGCTAAAACAGGCAGAAGATGTGGTGTTTTACTACCTATCTCTTCACTTCCGTCAGAGTATGGAATCGGAACTTTTTCAAAAGAGGCCTACGATTTTGTGGACTTCCTCAAAAAATCAGGTCAGAGCTTTTGGCAGCTGTTGCCTCTGGGACCCACCAGCTACGGTGACTCTCCCTATCAGTCTTTTTCGACTTTTGCCGGAAATCCGTATTTTATCGATATAACTGCTCTCATTGATGAGGGCCTTCTTACCGAGAAGGACGCAGGAAAGCGCGACTTCGGCGGAAGTGAGGAGTACATCGACTATGAGAAGCAGTACAAGAACAGATTCAATCTTTTGAAGACCGCATATGAGAATTTTGAGTCCTCAGCTACAGCAAAGAGAAAGAAAGAATTCATGGCCTTCAAGAAGGATCCGCAGAATGACTGGCTTGCAGACTATTCTCTTTTCATGGCTTTAAAGAATGAGAACGGCGGAAGATCATGGAACACCTGGGATGAGGGCGTAAGACTCCGCAAGGCACCTGCCATGAAGAAGGCAAAAGAAAAGTTCAAGACTGAAATTGATTTCTACAGCTTCCTGCAGTTCCTTTTCTTTGAGCAGTGGGGCAAGCTCAAGGCCTATGCCAATGAAAACGGAATTGATATTATCGGAGATATCCCGATCTATGTTGCCTTTGACAGCGCAGACACATGGGCTAATCCCGAGCTTTTCCAGCTGGATAAGAACAATGTGCCCATCGATGTAGCCGGATGCCCGCCCGATGCTTTCAGCGCAACAGGACAGCTCTGGGGAAATCCTCTCTACAAGTGGGACTACCACGAGAAGACAGGCTTTAAGTGGTGGATGAAGAGAATAGCAAGCTGCTACAGGATCTATGATGTTATCAGAATCGACCACTTCAGAGGCTTTGATGAGTACTATGCAATTCCTTACGGCGAGCCCACAGCTGAGCACGGCGAGTGGAGAAAGGGCCCCGGCATCAAGCTCTTTGACACAATGAAGAAGGAGCTGGGCGAGCTGAGGGTTATCGCTGAGGATCTGGGATTCCTTACAGATTCAGTTGTAAAGCTTGTTAAAAAGACAGGCTTCCCCGGCATGAAGATATTGCAGTTTGCATTTGACTCAAGGGAAGAGAGCGATTACCTTCCTCACAACTACACAAAGAACTGCATCGTATATACCGGAACCCATGACAACGACACAACAAGGAGCTGGTTCGACAAGCTTCCTAAGGATGACAAGAAGTTCTGCAAGGAATATCTTGGCATCAAGTCCCCCAAGGATGCGGTATGGGCAGTTATCAGATTTGCTTTTGCCAGCGTATCCGACACAGTCATCATCCCCATGCAGGATTACTTAGAGCTTCCGGGTGAGGCCAGGATCAACACACCTTCAACCCTTGGCGGCAACTGGGTATGGAGAATGAAGAAGGACGCCCTCACGGACGAGCTTTGCGCAAAGATGCACGACTTTGCAAGAATCTACAGAAGACTGCCCTGATAAAGGCAGGAACGGAGAATAATGGCAGAAATAACAATAGTTGAGATCGCCAAGAGATGCGGCGTTGGAGTCAGCACAGTATCAAGGGCCATCAACAACCATTCGGATATAAATCCGGAGACCAAAAAGAGAATAATGGATGTCATCAGGGAGACCGGTTACATCCCCAACAACAGCGCCAGAAACTTAAAGAGGATAGATGCCAAGTGCATCGCGGTTCTGGTGAAGGGTATCACCAATCCCTTCTTTGCTCCCATGATTGAAGTGGTAGAGCAGGAGGTGGAAAAGAGGGGATACGCCCTGGTACTTCGTCACGTCGAGGCCTATGAGGACGAGGTGGAAGTGGCGCTGGAGCTTGAGAAGGAAAAGAGACTTCGCGGTATAATCTTCATGGGCGGAAGCGCAAGGCACGGAGCTGAGAAGATCAAGCAGCTAAATGTCCCTGTAGTGTTTGCCACCATCGGATCGGATATCTCAGATGACCTGACAGGCAGCGAGTATTCAACTGTATCCGTGGATGATGAAAAAGAGAGCTTCAAGATTGTTGAGCATCTCATAAGCCTGGGACACAAAAAGATTGCAATAATGACCGAGGCCAATGACACGCCATCTATCGTTCAGCTCAGATACCAGGGATACATAAATGCCCTTAAGAAACACAGGATCAAAGTTGATAAGAACCTGATAAGATACGTTGACCAGAGGATCTACACAATGGGCAACGGCTACGATACAGCTAAGGCGCTGATAGATTCGGGAGAGAAGTTTACAGCTCTTTACTGTATCTCCGATGTATTGGCAGTCGGCGCGCTGAGAGCTTTTGCGGACGCAGGGATCAGGGTGCCGGACGACGTCAGCGTAGCGGGCTTTGACGGACAGGAACTTTCGAGGTTCTGTGTCCCGAGACTTACAACAATAAGGCAGCCTCTTCCTCAGATCTCCCGCGAGACCATCAGGCTGATCTTCGATATCATTGATAAAAAGAGCGACCACACCCATATCATTTTTCCGGGGGAACTGGTCGTCGGAGAGAGCACAAAAAAGGTGTGAGGTTTTCCTCACACCTTTCATTTTTCAAATGTGTCCTGCATTTATCAGGTTTATTCTTCCTTGACGTCTCTTTCGCGCTTTCCGTCAACCTCTCCTGACAGGAAGTGTCTTCTGCAGACTGAGACGTAGGACTCGTTGCCGCCCATCATTATCTGCTCGCCATCTCTTACTATCTTGCCGTTTGAGACCCTTGCGTTGAAGTGGGCGCGGCGGCCGCACCAGCAGACAGTGGGTACTTCTTCGATGTAGTTTGCAATCTCCATAAGCCGCTTGGAACCGGTGAAAAGGTGGCTTGTAAAGTCAGTCCGCAGGCCATAGCAGATAACCGGAAGATCATATTTGTCCACCACTTCTGCAAGAAGATCCACCTGGTCTTCAGTCAGGAACTGGGCTTCATCTACAAGGACGCAGTCGAGTTTTTTCCATGCGTCGGATTTTTTTGTGAACCATTCATTTACTACTTCATCAAGAAAATCTTCGACGAAGATACAGTCGGCTTCAAGGCCCATTCGTGACCTTACGATCTTGGCGCCGTCTCTGTCCTCGGTCTTTGGCTTAAGAAGGATGCAGTTCTGACCCTTCTCTAGATAATTGTAACGCACCATCAGGGCGTTAGCTGTCTTGGAGCTCCCCATTGCCCCATACCGGAAATACAGCTTTCCCATTTATTATTCCTCCCCTTTTAAGAGCACCAGCTTGTTGTATGGAATCTCGATGCCCTCATCTTTAAATCTCTTCATTATCTCAACCAGGCACTCAGAGCAGGTCCTTGGATTGTCCTTGAAATCCTTGGTCTCAACCAGAGCCTGCAGAGTAACTCCGCTGTCATCGCAGCTCTTACACAGCACCACCGGCCTGTTTCCAAAATGCAGGGGATGGGACTCTATGGCATCTGCCATGACAGTCATGGCCTTTTGCATATCTGTGCCGTAGGCTACGGAAACTCTTACCGGATAGGAGAAAGAATCCTCCTGCGTGAAATTCACAATTATGGAGGAGCCAACAATTGAGTTTGGTATGTAGATTATCTCTTTCTGATAGGTCTTTATGACCGTGTGGCGAAGAGTAATATCCTCAACAAAACCTGGATCATAGTTGTCTATCCTTATCCTGTCCCCGATATCAAAAGGTCTTGAGTGGGATGCTGAAAGAGCTATTCCCGAAAAGACATTTGCAAGAGTCGACTGGGCTGCAAGACCGAGTACAACAGCTGCGATTCCGGAAGAAGCAAGGGCTGTCTCCCAGGTCTTTTCAAAGGCGGGGATTCCGCTTAAGACCGTAAGGGCTGCTACTGCCCAGACGCAGGCCAGGATAAGGCCCTTTAGGAATATCAGATGTATCTTGCCCCGCAGCGTGTTCTTGTCAAGAAATTTATTGACTACCAGGTTTATCACATAGGCCGCCACGAAGGGCAGCACATATTTCAATAAAACATTCAATACTTCATTCATGCTCATTCGTCCCCATCTTCCGTATCGTTATCACTGTCTTCATCAGCGTCATCAGATTCGTCGTCGCCGGGATCCATTTCATCAAAGGCGATCATGGAATCGATGATGTCTTCAAAATCCTCCCGCAGCTCCTCCAAAGTATCACCTTCATAGGTGTAGATCCTGCCGCCAATCACGACTTCTCCGGTGTAGTAATCAGCTCTTTTGTCGTAGTTTACTGTTCCTTTGTACCCCTCATATTCAAAGCTCTTTTCATCCATAATATGAATCTCCTTTTTTCGCTCCCTACATTATAGCGTAAAAAATAAGGGATGTGGAAAATAATGTTCCACATCCCATATCAATCTGAAAATATTTCGTTTTCTTATCACAGGAACTTCACGCAGAGCATTGTGATATCGTCGAACTGCGGCGCTTCTCCAACGAAGAAGTCGATGGACTCCTTGACGTTTTTGCAGATAACCTCGGGCGCTGCGTCGGGATCTTCATTTAGTGCTGCCAGAAGTCTGTCGTTGCCGAACAGGATATTGTGAGCATCCGTTGCCTCGGTGACGCCATCGGTGTAGCAGAAGAGCGTATCTCCGGGATGCATCTCAAACTCGTGCTCCTTGAACTTGATGCCTTCCATTGTGGCAACAGCCATGGAGTGCTTGTAGATCGAGAGTTCGAATTGTCCGCCGGCTCTTCGGATAGCGGGGTGCTCATGACCTGCATTTGCAGCGATACCTTTGCCGGTCTTTACATCGATGATCGCGAACCATACTGTTACGAACAGCTCTGCATCGTTGCCTTCACACAGCTGGTTGTTGGCGTATGCCAAAACCTCTCCGGGAGATCCGCCCATGAGGGCTCTGTTCTTGATGAGGGTCTTGGCGATCACCATGAACAGGGCAGCAGGTACTCCCTTTCCTGATACGTCAGCTACAACGAGTCCCAAGTGATCTTCATCTATGATAAAGAAATCGTAGAAGTCGCCTCCCACTTCCTTGGCAGGATTCATGGAAGCGAAGAGCTCGTACTCCTTCTTGTCGGTAAAGGTAGGGAAGATCCTGGGAAGCATGTCCGCCTGGATCTGGGTAGCTACGTTGAGCTCCGCGCCGATCCTCTCTTTTTCCGCGGTGACTTCCGTAAGGTTGGCGATGTACTCCTTGATGTCCTCCTCCATCTTTTTCATGGCGTCGGCAAGCAGCTCAATTTCGTCACCGGTGTTTATCTTGAGGTCGGCGAAGGCGGTACCGTTATCGTTTTGTATGTAGCTTGTAGCCGCATCGGACAGTTTGTTGATGGGGGCTACAACCGTTCTTGAGACGAACAGGATACAAATGCCACTGACAACCAGTCCTGCGGCCAGAGCGATTATGAAGAGCATTATAGTGAAGGCCCGGCTCTCTGCCTTGATGGCGTTCATGGATATGTCTGCGCATCCGTAGGCGACAACATTTCCCTGTCTGTCATGGATGGGATAACCTGCAGAAACAAGCCATCCATATTCGGGTGTGTTGGTGATGTAGGCGGGGAATCCTATCTCCGGGTCATCAATGACACCGTGATTTACTTCGTAAAGGGGATCGAAATCTCCGGGATCATTGGCTACGGTGGAACCGTCTGCCACGTACAGAGTGATCATGTCCTTGGGGTATGCATAGAGGATGTAAACCGACTCAACATCGTTGGCCTCGTCGATCCTCTGCATCTTTTTGATTTCACTTCTGTATTCCGCCAGAACTTTTATATCCTGGAAGTGGTTGATGTACACCTCGTGTTCGGGAGTACCCATGCCGTCGCTTCCGACTCTTTCGTCTTCATCGAGGGACTCATAGATATCAACGATCTGATCTCTGACGAATTTGACGTTGTCGCCGTCCAAAGTTACAGCTATCGTATGGGCCATGTCGGTAACCTTGGATTCGTATTCGGAGTTGATCGTCCTGTTGAATACGATGACCGTTATGGATCCCACTACTGCTGTGATGATACCGACCACAAGTAATATCAAAAGAACACTTTTTATGCTTATAGGCAAACTTCTTGTTTTTCTCATACTCTTACCACCATTGTATTGAATCCCTGATATCGTCTATAGTAAAAAGATTTTGCTTTTGCTTTTATAACATCCATTCCGATGGCGTTAAAGTCAGCATCGGAAGTCTCATCTACATCATGTACCATCTTTTTGCTCAGGTCAAACGGATTAAAGGTCAGGGCGTTGTCCCTGATGTGCATAGTGAATTCTTTTTCGCCTCTGTAAACAAGCGTCAACTGTATGAGACCGCTGTCATCGGTCACGGAGGAAAAACCTATATTTATTATAGCAGAACAAACTTCTTCTATAGTCATTTGTACGTAATACATCTGCTTGGGATTTGCTTCCCACTTTTCGAGGAACGCTTCCACCTGCGGCAGCACCTGCCCCAGTTCTTCAAGGCTGTTGTGGAGCTTGGCAGTGAAGATCAGCTCCGGATCGAGGCGCTTTTGCTTTTGCATAAAGAAATTGAAGTATATGGTCATTATAAGAAAGCTCAGGACCTCGGTTATCATATAGGTGTACCAGAATGCGTCCTCTCCAATGGCGATGGTGATCAGCATCACGGGTATGAGTATTACAACGCCCCTTAAGGTGGATATGATGAAAGCCGGTGCGGCATTGTCCTTGGCGGCATAGCTCGACGCCAGAAGGAGATTGAATCCCGCAAACAGGATACAGCTGGCGAAGGCCCTGAGGGCATGGGTTCCATATTCGATGGCAGCTTCTTCCCTGAGTCCGAAGAGCATACAGATCTGGGAGGCGAAGACCATGATGATCGTCATTAAGACCAGTGCTGTGATGATGCCAACATTTCTTGTAAGGATCTGGGCATCATCGCTCTCTTTGTAGTTACACTCGGATTCGTAGGTGCTGAGGATAGGCTGTACTGCTGAGCTGATGGCACCAAAGACATAGCCCATCA
>JAEEGF010171184.1_pt1 | contig 41440 bp, 22 predicted proteins | sample 9134171 | NCBI WGS metagenome assembly JAEEGF01 (sample SAMN16246542, study PRJNA631951) | gut metagenome | biome: gut microbiome; feature: rumen; material: AP-attached | host: Bos | place: Iran: Karaj | collected 2018-10 | reverse complement strand
AGCCCACTACGGGTACATGGATAGAGGTATAGGTACCCCACCCTGCAGAAAGGTCTTCGAGTGTAATGACACGCGCATCGTTCATACACTTTGTCCATTCGTCCTTACTGGTCTTATCAACAAATTTACCATTCCAAGTCTGATACCAAGGCATCCACCACGACCAAACGGCCTCTTCTTCAAACTCCTTTTCGATATCGGGTATTGGCCCATTCTCTGACAGAGCGATAAGCTTCTTGCCACCCGTGAGGTTCTTGAGACACTCAAACGAGACGTAGTTGCTAGAGTAGTCATTATCAGCATTGTAAATATCAGCAGAGACAACGTCATAGTAATGATCACCCGGATTCCAGTCGTGATCGTTATCGCCTGCGTTCCATATCCAAATAAGGTTGTGCACCCCCTTCACATTAACCATCTCATCGAAAAGCAACTGATAGAGTTTGACACAGTTGGCAGCACCTTCACGCCCCCACCAGAACCATCCCCCGCTGGCCTCATGGAGCGGACGGAACAGGCAAGCCACGCCTGCGCCCTGCATTTCGAGGAAATAGTCGGCAATGGTATGGATGTCCTTCACCATATTCTGATAGAGCGCCGACGAGGTGTTCCAGGAACCATCGGCATTCAAGGCATCCGAAATTTTCACTTGACTGTCGGCCGAATAAAACTCATTCGTCTTGCGGCTTGGATCGCGCCAATGCCAAGTGAAAGCAGGCAGGCCACCGCGGCGATAGGTATCCTTAGCCAGATCTACGGCAGCACGGGTATATGCTTTGCTCCAGGCATCAGCCTCGTTAGCACCAGTAGCATTCATAAAGTCAAAGCCTATGAGTGCGGGATATTTGCCAGAAGCATTATAGACAGCCTGTACATCGGCATGCTTGGTAACGTCGCCATCAGCTCCAGTCATATCGCCTGTCATGATACCCGAGATGGTCTTCTTCCCGAAATTATCGACCAGAAAAGCATAGATGGTCTTGGCGGCATCAGTTGCCTGAGCATCAACAGGCTCTTGGGCTATGTCGAACTGCACATCGCTCTGGTAACGTGAGATACTGATATAATCGATACGGAACCATGTATATTGGGGGGTAATAACGATAGTATTGTCACCCTGATTCATGACATAAGGCCCGACAACAGACTCTCCGACTCCTTTAACCGGAGTATTAAACGTTGTAGAACCGCCATTGACGGACAGGCCAACCACTTTATCTCCATACAACCCATCATAGCCGACGGTAATGATATATTTACCACTTTCAGCGGCCGTGTAGGAGAAAGTTATCTTGGCATTGCTCTCTGTGAGTTCGAGAGCCTTACCTCCAGAATACTTTTCATCCTCAATGAGTTTACATTGTTCGTAACTAGCGTTTTCGGCTTCGAGTTTGGTTGCTGTCTGAGCCGAGGTTCCAGTCAGCGATGCCAACAGAACCATCAATGTCATTAGTAGTTTTTTCATCTTCATCAGTAATTTTTGATGCAAAGATATAAAAATCGGAGAGGCATGAATGGATGACATCATTAAAAAAAGGTTAACCTGACAAAATACGCATATAATCTGCTAACAAACTATTAACTTCGGCTGTGTTTACTAGTATTTTCAATAGATTACTAATAATCGTTCATTACGTGCAAATTTGTTGCAATGAACGATTTTTCTTAGATTTTGAAACATAATTTATAGTCGCATTGGCATTATTGTCGTATTTTTGCACCAAAATCAATTCAAAATCAACAAATAGAAACCTATGAGAAGAATCATGTCAACAATTGCAGCGGCTCTGCTGATGATGTCAGCCAGCGCCCAGGTACAGCCTCAGATTCTTGGTGACAACCACGCTATGCAACCCGTAACAGTGGACCAGAAATATCTGTTGCTGCCCGTTCAGGAAAAAGAAGAGTTTGCTAATGTACGGGTTATCGCAGACAACCAGCAAGTACAGAATTTCAATGTGCGACTGGCTGTAGATAAGGTAGATTATTACGTGCCACTGGATATCCGTCGTTTCGGGAAGAAGCAAGTGCTGCTCGACATCAACTTCCATGGTGACCGTCGTACAACAGGTGCCATCAAGGACTTCGCCTGTTGGAAAGAGATGAAACAGACAGAAGCCTATGATGCCACAAACCGCGAGAAGTTCCGTCCGCAATATCACCATTCACCTGCATATGGTTGGATGAACGACCCGAATGGTATGTTCTATAAAGACGGAGAGTACCACCTCTATTATCAATTCAATCCCTATGGTTCGCAGTGGGAGAACATGACTTGGGGACACTCTACGACCAAGGATCTCATCCATTGGGAAGCCCAGCCTATAGCTATCGAGCCTGATGCCATCGGTTCAATCTTCAGTGGTTCTTGCGTAGTCGATAAGAACAACACCTCTGGTTTTGGCAAGGGTACCATCGTAGCCTTCTACACCTCTGCCGGACAGCACCAGACACAATCGATGGCCTATTCTACTGATAACGGCAAGACCTTCAAGAAATACGAGAACAACCCCATCCTTACATCCGACATCCCCGACTTCCGCGATCCGAAGGTGTTCTGGAATCCAGAGATACAGAAGTGGAACCTGATTCTTGCAGCTGGTCAGGAGATGCGTATTTACAGCTCTCCTAATCTGAAGGACTGGACTTATGAGAGTTCATTTGGCAAGGAATACGGCAACCACGATGGTGTTTGGGAGTGCCCCGACCTGATGAAGTTACAAGTTCGTGGTACAGACAAGCAGAAGTGGATGCTCATCTGCAACATCAACCCTGGTGGACCTTTTGGTGGCAGTGCCACACAGTATTTCGTCGGAGAGTTTGACGGACATAAGTTTACCTGCGACACCAAACCAGAGGTAACCAAATGGATGGACTATGGTAAGGACCATTATGCCACAGTGACGTTCGACAATGCTCCTGACGGCCGAAAGATAGCCATCGCCTGGATGAGTAACTGGCAGTATGCCAACCAAGTGCCTACTAAACAGTTCCGTTCTGCCAATAGTATTGCACGTGACCTTGGTCTCTACGAATATCAAGGCGACACCTATTGCAGCGTCATCCCATCCAAAGAGAATCTGGCTCTGAGAGGCAAGACTGTGAAGAAACCGACACAAGCCTGCGAGATTGTCGTTGACATGAAGTCGGCTACAGAGATCGTGTTGTGGAACATTAAAGGTGAGCAGGTAGTCATGAGTTACGACGGTGCCAAGCACCTATTTAAGATGGATCGCACGAAGACCGGTGATAACTCCTTCAGCGAAGCATTCCCCGCAGAGACCTGCGCGCCCACTTATGGCGATATCAAGCAGTTGCGCATCTTTATCGACAACAGCAGCATCGAGGCGATTGATGCCGATGGCAAGATGGCCATGACTAATCTGGTGTTCCCGTCTGAACCTTATAATAATATAAAGGTAAAGGGCGGCAAGGCCACCATCTATGAAATCAAGTAAAAGTAAATAATAAAACACAAAACAACTATGAGTAAGACAAGTAAACTTGCCCTCATCCCTGTGATGCTCTGCTTTTTTGCCATGGGCTTTGTTGATCTGGTGGGCATTGCATCAAACTATGTGAAGGAAGACCTGCAACTGACCGACTCAGTAGCCAACATCTTTCCATCGCTCGTATTCTTCTGGTTCCTCATCTTCAGTGTGCCTACAGGTATGCTGATGAATAAGATTGGACGAAAGAAGACCGTGCTCCTATCCTTGGTAGTAACTGTCGTATCACTCTTCCTGCCACTGTTTGGTGAGAATTTCCCAATCATGCTCTGTGCATTCTCGCTGTTAGGTATTGGAAATGCCTTGATGCAGACTTCACTGAACCCACTGGTATCAACGGTGATGGGTGGTGGCAATCTCGCCTCGACGCTGACTTTCGGACAGTTTATCAAAGCCATTGCCTCATTCTTGGCACCCTATCTGGCCATGTGGGGCGCTACCCAAGTCATCCCATCGTTCGGCTATGACTGGCGTGTGCTCTTCGGCATCTACTTTGTAATAGGTATTATAGCTGCTGTCCTGTTAGGTGTGACACCTATTGAAGAAGAGCGCATCGAGGGTAAGGCCTCATCCTTTGCAGAGTGTATCAAACTGTTAGGCACCCCCATTGTGCTGCTGTCGTTTTTTGGCATCATGTGCCATGTAGGTATCGATGTAGGTACGAATACCACAGCACCAAAGATTCTCATGGAACGTCTGGGAATGACCCTCAATGATGCAGCCTTTGCCACGAGTCTCTATTTTATCTTCCGTACTATCGGTTGTCTTACCGGTTCATTCTTCCTCCGTGTATTGCCCAACCGCACGTTCTTTATCATCAGTGTGGTGATGATGGCACTCTCCATGTGTGGTCTCTTCATCGGTACAGAGAAATGGATGCTCTATACAGCCATTGCCCTTGTAGGTTATGGTAACTCTAATATTTTCTCCATCTGCTTTGCCCAGGCGCTGACCTCCATGCCCGAAAAGCAGAACGAGGTGAGCGGTCTGATGATCATGGGTCTTTTTGGAGGTACGATTTTCCCATTGCTCATGGGTTTTGCCAGTGATGCAATCGGTCAGGCCGGAGCAGTCATCGTGATGGCCATCGGTGTCATCTACTTATTCACTTACGTAGGAAAAGTTAAGAATTAAAGTTGTAAATTTATAATTATAAATATTATGAAGAGATATATCGTAGGCCTCGGAGAGGCATTATGGGATGTACTTCCCGAAGGAAAGAAACTAGGTGGCGCACCTGCAAACTTTGCATATCACGCAGGTCAGTTCCTTGGCAGCGACAATACTATTGCTATCAGCGCCTTAGGCGAAGACTCTCTGGCAGAGGAGACCATCGAGGCGCTCAAGGAGCACAACCTGAACTACCTGATGCCACGCGTGCCCTACCCAACAGGAACAGTACAGGTAACACTGACTGGTGACGGCATACCTACGTACGACATCAAGGAAAATGTAGCTTGGGACAACATCCCTTTCACCCCCGAGATGGAAGAGATAGCCAAGAATGCCTGTGCTGTTTGTTTCGGTTCATTGGCCCAACGTAATGTCGTCTCACGTGAGAACATCCGCAAGTTCCTCGATGCCACACCCCAGGATTGTCTGAAGATCTGTGACATCAATCTCCGCCAGCAGTTCTATTCAAAGGAGATTCTCGAGGATTCCTTCTGTATCTGCAACATCTTAAAGATTAATGATGAAGAGTTGGTTGTGGTTAACCGTATGTTCGGCTACGACGGCATAGACATGCGCAAAACCTGCCAGAAGATTGTGGAGGACTACCATCTGAAGATGCTCGTTCTGACTTGTGGTACCAACGGTTCGTATGTATTCACTGACGACGGTCTGACCTCGTTCCAAGAAACACCAAAGGTAGAGGTGGCCGATACCGTGGGAGCAGGCGACTCTTTTACCGGCAGTTTCTGTGGCAGTATCCTCAAAGGCAAGTCTGTACAGGAAGCCCACAAGACAGCGGTACAGGTGAGTGCCTTTGTCTGCACACAAAACGGCGCTATGCCTGTGATTCCTGAGAATCTGAAAGCATAGCACCGTAGATATCGCAAACAATATGCTATTGGGGACGGCAGACGACCATCATCGTTATGTCGTCCCTTTGTTTTGTACCTCCAGTAAAGGCATCAACCCCTGCAAGCATCTGATCGAAGAAAGCTTTCGGTGCAGGATTAAGTTTAAGTGCCTGCAAAGCAGCACCTCTCACAGCCTTCTCACCAAGCACCTTCTGGCTTGCATTCTGTACCTTTGTCAGGCCATCGGTATAGAGGAAAAGCATCGAACCGCTGGCAAGTGTCATCTCCTGAGGGGTAAATACAAGACCTGGCTGAGCTCCGACAGGTTGATCAGGGTCACCAGGTAATAGACTTACCTCAGTATCCATTACCAATGGCACATGATGAGCAGCATTGCAATAGGCAAGCCGGCCTGTCGTCAAATCAAGCACACCAACAAAAAGAGTCATCTTACGTTGACTTTCTGCCTGTGTTTCATTGATGGCAGAGACGATACGATCCGGTGCCGACTCAAAGGCGGTCAACGAACGGAACTGAGCCCCCACCATCGCCATCGTCACAGCAGCTTGCACACCTTCGCCAAGAGTGTTTCCGATGCAGAAGAATAGCCGGTCATCACGAATAATTGTCTCACAGAGATCATTGCCCGTCAGCTGTCCGGGTACCAATGAGGTATAAAGCGAGAGATCATGACGCTGCGGCAATATGCTGGGCTGTATCGACTGACGAATATCCTGAGCAATACGCAAAGCCGTCAATTCGCGTTCTTTCATCGAGGTGGCTTCCTCTAACTGACCATAGGCCATCTTCAAATCCAGATGCTTCTGCTTATGCCGATGATTAATGCTACGACGCCAAAGCATATAGGCGATAATCATGAGAAACACAAGTCCTACGATACCCATCATCATATACTGGCGCTGACGAGTAGCCTTCGACTCGCTCTGGGCCAGTTCATCGACTTTCTTTACAATGATAGCCTGCTCTTCTGCCTCCAACCTGTCGGCCTGTTCGAAGGCATTACCTAAGGAATCGCAGATCATAAGACTAACATTCATTGCAGAATCGAGACGGCCAGCCTGGATGTTAGTGCGGAATTTCCTCAGCACCAGATTCTTGATATTATCAATCGTATAGCCGGCACTACCCAAATGTTCATCGAGACTACGATAATTGAAAGCAGCCTCATCCCAACGTTTCGCAGCTACGAGGTAATCGTTGGCAAGGATACGTCCTTCCGGGGTTTTACTGAAGTCGGTCGTAAGAAAGGTTTCATATACCTTTCCTGCTTCATCAGACCTCCCAAGTCCCTCAAGCGCTTGTGCTTGATAGATGCTGAAACGGGCTAGTTGCTTGTCAAGATAATCTTTGCTGGAAGTTGGACGCTGCTCATACTCACTAAGCAGTTCACCGAAATGGCCGTTCCATTTGAGTGCTGCCTGATAGTGCTCTGTCACATTACAGGCCACTACAATGTTGATAAGTCCGGCAATAGCATCTTTATAAGCCTCATCAGTACGGTTCTTCTCAATATTCTCCAAGTGCTTTTTATAAGCGCGGTCAAAACCATCAGCCGTCTCGTTAGCGATATTGGCTACACCAGCCTGACAACAGCCAATATAGATGAGCAGATTCACGTAATCGCTTGTGGTGTCGCACTTCAAAGTTTCCAACCGTTCGGCAGCTGGTTCTGCCATCTTCAGAGCGCCCTCATAATCATGACGAAGCATCAGCAAATTAGCCATTCGACTGGCAGTCTTGGCATAGGTATCATAGTCCTTCTCTGCTGTAGCAGCCTCTAATGAGGCTCTCCAGTAGAATTCTGCCATTCGAAGTTGACGGGTCTTGTCGCTAGCATAGCCACGCCAATAGTAAGCCTTTGCCTGTGTAAGTTCACCAACAGCTTCAAGACTATCGGCCAGACTCATTAAACGGCCATAGTCTTTCGAGCGATAAGCCGCCTCCATCTGATGGTCTGCCTGATCGTTTTGTGCATTCTGTTTCATGTCTCCACAGGCAATCACCATCGAGACAACCGCCAGGGTCATAAGCCAAAGAGTTAATTTTTTCATCTTGTCAATCGTCAGTTAATACATAATATTGGGGCAAAGATAGCAAAAATATAGTTACAAACCAAACTTTTTCAATAATTCCTACAAATAATTGATACAATTCCAAAAATTTATGTAACGTCATGAAAAGGTTCAATAAGGAATTTTATGTATCTTTGCAGCGAATTTTCAGTAATAACTAAAAAATATATGAAACAACTTATTTCAACCATTCTGCTAAGTGTGTTCGTTGCGACAGCGAACGCTCAAAAACCTGACCCCAATTTTTACATTTTCCTCTGTTTTGGACAATCGAACATGGAGGGTGCAGCTCGCCCTGAGGCTCAGGATTTCAAAAGTCCTGGTCCACGATTTCTGTGGATGCCAGCTGTGGACTACCCTGCCACAGAGACACTCCCTGCAAGGAAAATGGGTGAGTGGTATGAAGCCATTCCGCCCCTTTGCCGTCCCAATACAGGTCTGACACCAGCCGACTGGTTTGGCCGTACACTGGTAGCATCATTGCCAGAGAACATCAAGATCGGTGTCATCCATGTCGCTATCGGAGGTATCGACATCAAGGGATTCCTTTCCGACAGTATCGACAACTACGTCAAAACTAAAGCTCCAAACTGGATGAAAGGCATGCTTGAGGCCTACGACAATAATCCCTATAAGCGCTTGGTTACATTGGCCAAGAAGGCACAGAAAGACGGTGTCATCAAGGGTATCCTCATGCATCAGGGTGAGACCAATACAGGGGATCCGAAATGGGCAGGTATGGTCAAGCAAGTGTATGATAACCTTTGTGGTGACTTGCAGTTGAAGCCAGAGGAGGTAAACCTTTATGCCGGAAACATCGTACAGGCTGGTGGTAAGGGAGTTTGCATCGGCTGCAAGAAACAGATAGACGAACTGCCCTTGACACTCCACGCCTCACAGGTTATCTCTTCTGATGACTGCACCAATGGACCCGACAGGCTGCATTTCGACGCTGCCGGCTATCGTGAGTTGGGTTGCCGTTATGGTGAAGCTGTTGCACGCTTTTTAGGCTACGAGCCGAAACGTCCCTATATTGAAATGCCCAAAATGATTGAGGTACCCGCTGACGCGTATCTCGCTGAGACCACCATTCCAGGAAATGATTTCCCGAAGATTGACAAGGAAGGCCGAGCCTATTTCCGTATCTCAGCTCCTGATGCCCGTAAGGTCGTTGTCGATATCTGTAACAAGAAATACGACATGCAGCCTGACGGCAAGGGTGGTTTCATGGCTGTGACCGATCCGCTCGTACCGGGTTTCCACTATTATTTCATGAACATTGGCGGTGTCAACTTCATCGACCCCGCAACAGAGACCTTCTTCGGCTGTAACCGTCAGGCTGGCGGCATTGAGATTCCAGAGGGTCCGGAAGGCGACTACTACCGTCCACAGGCAGGTGTACCAACTGGTGAGGTACGTTCGTTCTACTATTATGCCCAATCTACACAGGAATGGCGTCATGCCATGGTCTATACACCAGCAGAGTATGACCTGAAGAAGAACGCCAAGAAACGCTATCCCGTGCTCTATCTGCAGCACGGCATGGGTGAAGACGAAACCGGTTGGAGCAAGCAAGGTCACATGCAGCACATCATGGACAACGCCATTGCCAAGGGCGATGCTGTGCCAATGATTGTGGTGATGGAGAGTGGCGACATTAAGGCACCTTTCCGTGGCGGCGATAACCGTCAGGGCTTCAGCGAGTACGGTAACTCGTTCTATAAAGTCTTGCTCAACGACTTGATTCTCACCATTGACCAGAAATTCCGCACCCTTACCGACCGTGACCACAGGGCAATGGCTGGTCTGTCGTGGGGTGGACACCAAACCTTTGATGTTGTGCTGACCAACCTGGATAAGTTCTCTTACATCGGTACGTTTAGCGGTGCCATCTTCGGTCTCGACCCGAAGACCGCTTACGATGGCGTATTCACCAATGCCGAAGAGTTCAATAAGAAAGTCCACTATCTCTTCATGATGAGTGGTACGGAAGGCATGGACAAGATGTTCGGCACCGAAAAACTCGTGAAGGACCTCAATAACATGGGTATCAATGCCCATTATTACGAATCGTCCGGTACTGACCATGAGTGGCTTACATGGCGCCGTGGTCTGAACCAGTTCATCCCCCATCTGTTCAAATAAACGACACTTATGGTAAAAGCATTACTGACTATTTGTGTTGCCGCCCTGTTCTCTGCAACAAGTGTCCTGGCAGAAGACTACGAAACACTACACACGCCACCCATCCAGAATCCGATGCTGTGGGCTGACGTGCCCGACCCAGACGTCATTCGGGTGGGCGACACCTTCTATTTGGTTTCTACAACCATGCATCTGATGCCCGGCGCGCCGATCATGAAATCAAAGGACCTAAAGAATTGGGAGACGGTAGGTTACATCTTCGACAAACTGACAGACTCTCCGAAATACGACCTCCTACAAGGAACGGCCTATGGCCGTGGTCAATGGGCTACCTCTCTGAAATACCACAAAGGTAAATTCTATGCCCTATTGGCTCCTAACGAGCAGGGAGCTATGGGCGACACCTACATCTTCTCGGCAGAAAAGGCAGAGGGACCATGGACCATTGTCTCCAGGATGCGCCATTTCCATGACTGTTCACTATTCTTCGACGATGACGACCGTGTCTATGTCATTTACGGCACAGGTGAGATGATGGAACTGAAGGCCGACCTCTCAGACGTCATTGAAGGGACACATCGTCAGATCTTCCAGCGTGAGGAAGACGAGAAAGGTTTGTTGGAAGGCTCACGTGTCATCAAGCATAATGGCAAGTACTACCTGCTGATGATATCACATACTTACAGTCCTGGCAAGCATCGTCGCGAAGTATGCTACAGAAGCGATAATATCCATGGTCCATGGGAGAAGCAAGTGATTCTCGAAAGTGAGTTTGGCGGTTTCTCCTACGAAGCCCAAGGCACAATCGTTGACACAGAAGACGGCGACTGGTATGGTATCATCTTCCAAGATCGTGGCGGCGTAGGCCGTGTGCTCACAGTGATGCCATGTCGTTGGATCAACGGATGGCCGATGCTAGGCGATGAGAACGGTAAAGTACCCGATACGGTACGTCCGCTTAAAAGCGGTGAGCCCGAAGCGACCATCGTGAAAGCCGACGATTTCAGTCAGGCAAGATTAGGACTGCACTGGCAATGGAACCACAACCCCATCGATCAGGCTTGGAGTCTAACTGAACGCCCTGGATACCTGCGACTAAAGACAAACCGCGTAGTACCCAACATCTATTTGGCTCCTAATACACTGACTCAGCGCATGGAAGGTCCCAGTTGCAGCGGTATCATCGTGATGGATCTCTCGAAAATGAAAGATGGTGACCGTGCCGGATTGGCAGCCTTCAATAGTGATACCGGTGCACTGACGGTTAAGAAAACAGGCAAGAAACTCACCTTAGAAATGAATGAACTGAAGGTGGAACTAACCGATCGCAACAAGGAAGTCAAGAATGTAGAGGAGAAGACCATTGAGAGTGTCGAACTGAAGCAACAGAAAGTATGGCTGCGGATAGACGCCGACTTCCGACCTGTGAAAACCCAAGGATTCATGCCCGGTAAAGACCTGGCAACCTTCTACTATAGCCTGGATGGTGAAACATGGACAAAGATGGGCTCCGACTATAAGATGGGGTTCGACTGGCGTCGGTTTTTTATGGGCTCTAAGTTCGGTATCTTCAACTATGCTACCAAGAAAGCTGGTGGTTATGTTGACATAGATACCTTTGATTATAGGCGCACATCAACTAAATAATTATTATCTAATTAAACAAAACAGCATGAAGAAAACCATTTTCTCCCTGGCGTTGCTTGCCATCTGCAGCACGTCATCATGGGCACAGTGGGGGCGCCCTGTTGATTACTCAGCAGGTCCCGGACTGAAGGATGCCTACAAGGATTATTTCACGATTGGCGTAGCTGTCAATCAGACAAACGTATCGAATGCCGACCAGATTGCCATCATCAAAAAGCAGTTCAACAGCGTGACTGCTGAGAACGACTGGAAACCAGGCGAAATTCATCCCAAAGAGGGTGTATGGGACTTTGAGAAGGCCGACAAGATTGCCAATTTCTGCCGTGAGAATGGCATTAAGATGCGTGGCCACTGTCTGTGCTGGCACTCACAGTTTGCAGACTGGATGTTTACCGACAAGAAAGGTAAGCCAGTGAAGAAAGAAGTGTTCTATGAGCGTCTGCGCGATCATATCCACACGGTAGTGAATCGTTATAAGGATGTGGTCTATGCCTGGGACGTAGTGAACGAAGCCATCGCTGATGACAACATGATGTTCCGTCGTCCTGGTGAAACCCCAAGTCCATATCGTCAGAGCCGTCACTTCCAGCTCTGTGGCGACGAGTTCATCGCTAAAGCTTTTGAGTTTGCACGTGAGGCTGATCCTACTGGCACACTGATCTACAACGATTACAGCACAGTAGATCCAGGCAAGCGTGAGCGTATTTATAATATGGTAAAGAAGATGAAAGATGCAGGTGTGCCCATCGACGGTATCGGTATGCAGGGCCATTACAACATCTATTTCCCCGATGAAGAGCTGCTTGACAAGGCTATCAGCCGTTTCTCTGAGTTAGTTAAGATCATCCACATTACAGAACTCGATCTCCGTACCAACACGGAGAGTGGTGGTCAGCTGATGTTCGCACGTGGAGAATCCAAGCCTCAGGCACCATATATCGCCACCTTACAGGAGGATCAGTACAACCGTATCTTCAAGGTTTTCCGTAAGCATAAGGACGTTATCAAAAACGTGACTTTCTGGAATCTCAGTGATAAGGATTCATGGTTGGGTGTCAACAACCATCCGCTGCCTTTCGACGAGAACTTCAAGGCTAAGCGTTCTCTACAGATTATCCGCGACTTCGACGCAGCTGCCGACAACCGTGTTCCGAAGGAAGACTTTGTTCCCAACCCCATGAACCAGCCCGGACAAGAATATCCGATGGTAAACAGTGAAGGCTTTGCCCGTTTCCGTGTAGTGGCTCCCGATGCCAAGTCGGTTATCGTCAGCCTGGGTCTTGGCGGCCGCGGAGGTACTGTACTGCGCAAGGATAAGGATGGTGTATGGGTAGGCACAACAGAGGGTCCGATGGATCCTGGTTTCCACTATTATCACCTCACCATCGATGGTGGTGTATTTAACGATCCTGGTACACATAACTACTTCGGCTCTTGCCGTTGGGAGAGTGGCATCGAGATTCCTGCACCCGACCAGGACTTCTATGCCTGGCGCAAGGATATCCCCCACGGTAACATCCAGCAGGTGAACTTCTGGTCAGAGAGCACAGGCAAAATGCAGACAGCCAACGTCTATCTGCCCTACGGTTATGGAAAGACTGTTAAAGGCAAGCAGGAGCGCTATCCAGTACTCTACCTGCAGCATGGCTGGGGTGAGAACGAAACCAGCTGGCCTGTACAGGGAAAGACCGGTATTATTATGGACAACCTGATTGCTGACGGCAAGATTAAGCCCTTTATCGTGGTGATGGCCTACGGTCTGACCAACGACTTCAAGTTTGGAACCATCGGCAAGTTTACCGCTGAAGAATTCGAGAAAGTGCTTATCGACGAGCTTATCCCCCATATCGACAAGAACTTCCTGACTAAGGCTGATAAATGGAACCGTGCAATGGCCGGTCTGTCAATGGGTGGTATGGAGACCAAGCTCATCACCCTGCGCCGTCCTGAGATGTTCGGCTACTGGGGACTATTGAGCGGTGGCACCTATATGCCAGATGAGATTAAGGACCCGAAGGCTGTAAAAGCAATCTTCGAAAGTTGCGGTGACAAGGAGAATCCCGACGGCATCAATAAGAGCGTGAATGCCCTGAAAGAGGCAGGCTTCAATGCCCACGGATTTATCTCTGAAGGAACGGCACACGAGTTCCTGACTTGGCGCCGTAGTCTCCGTGAGATGGCTCCTCTGCTGTTCAAATAAGGCATTTTATTAGAAAAAATGCACTTTTTTGAGGTATGAAACAAAATCGAAACTATATGTAACATATTAGCAAACGTGTTTCAAATATTTGTCATACCTTTGCAACAGAGTTAGAAAAAGTCATCAAATTGTTTTAGTTATATTAGTAGTTAGTAGTTTTTCCTACCTCGGGACCAAAGAAAGGCGTTTCTTGTCCCGAGGTTTTTTTATTCAAAAACTTTTTTGTATCTTTGCAACCAAGAACCAACAACCATCAAAATGAAACAATACATCATAGACGCTCACTCCCACTTGTGGCTGAAACAAGACACCACTTGGAACGGTCAAGTTATCCGCTCAATGAAGAATGGTCGCTCGCTGTTCCTCGGCGAAGAAGTACAAATGGTACCTCCCTTCATCATCGACGGGCGGAACACCGCTGAGGTATTCCTCTCAAACATGGACTATGCACAAGTATCAGCAGCTATCATCGTGCAAGAGTTTATTGACGGTCTACAAAACGAGTATCTGGCAGACGTTATCAGTAAGTACCCTGATAGGTTCTTCGTCTTCGGCATGGCCAACTATCTGAAAGACGGATTCTATGAAGAAGCCCGTTCTCTGATCCAGCAAGGCTTCAAAGGTATTGCCATCCCAGGGCACCGTTTGTTAGGGCGCCCACTCAATAGTGAGGAGATGATGAATATGTTCCATCTGATGGAAGAAAAAGGAGTCATCCTCTCTATCACGCTGGCCGACGGCGATCAGCAAGTGGCAGAGTTACGCGAGGTCATCGAGAGTTGTCCACAGTTAAAGATTGCCATCGGTCATTTAGGCATGGCCAATCCCCCAGTCACTCCACCTTGGGAGAACGAGAGTTGGCGCCAGCAAATACTGTTGGCACGCCATGACAACGTCATGATAGAGTCGGGCGGCATCACCTGGCTGTACAATAGCGAATTCTATCCGTTCCCCTCAGCGGTGCGTGCCATTTGTGAGGCTGCATCATTGGTAGGTATGGAAAAACTGATGTGGGGCAGCGACTATCCCCGCACGATAACCGCCATTACCTATAAGATGTCTTACGACTTCATCACCAAATCCAAGGAACTGACCGAGCATGAGAAGGCTCTGTTCCTTGGTGAGAACGCCAGAAAGTTCTATGGATTAGACCACCTCATTGATTTACCTTATATTAAAAATATGTCGGAATGAAGAAACTATTATTTACCGTCTGTCTAGGCTGTCTATCGATGACAGGCCTGGCCCAAGCCCACAAACTCTGGTATGACCGTCCTGCTACCCAGTGGCTCGAAGCACTACCCATTGGTAACTCTCAATTAGGTGCCATGATCTACGGCGGCATCAATCATGAGGAGATACAGTTAAACGAAGAGACTTTCTGGAGCGGTTCACCCCATGACAACAACAGTCCTTTGGCCAAAGAAGCCCTCCCGGAAGTGCGCAAACTGATATTTGCTGGTAAGGAAAAGGATGCTCAAGCCCTCATAGATAGTACTTTCATCAAGGGGCCTCACGGGATGCGTTACCTGCCATTGGGAAGTCTGAAACTAACCATGCACAAACAACCCCAAGCAGAAATCACCAACTACCACCGACAACTGGATCTCAGCAATGCTATCGCCTCTACCCGTTACACGCTCAACGGAGTCACCTACCAACGCACTTACTTTGCTTCGCTGACCGACCATGCGATTATCGTTCGTCTTCAGGCCAGTGAGAAAGGGGCTCTTACTTTCAATGTCAATTTCAATAGTCCGTTAGAGACCCAATGCAGTGTCAGCAATCACCAACTTATTGCTTTGGTACAAAATGTTGAACATGAGGGTATCCCTGCCGGTCTGCATGCAGAATGTCGTATTGAAGTAACGGCCGACGGTGATATTACTGATGACAAAGAAGGAGTGAGTGTTCTTAATGCCACTACTGCCACTATCTATATTGCTGCAGCCACCAACTATCAGAGCTATAAGAAGACAGACGGTAATCCCACTCAAAAAAATGTCCGAACCCTTGCCGACATTAAACGGAACAGTTACCCACGCCTGTTAGAACGTCATATTGCCAAATACCGTGAGCAGTACGATCGTGTGTTTCTGAAACTGGAATCACCGGAAGCCTCCGCTGCGCTGCCGACTGACCGACGTCTCGCCGTCTTCGATGGTACTGACCTCGACATGGTGTCACTGATGATGCAGTATGGCCGTTATCTGCTTATCTCCAGTTCTCAGCCTGGTGGCCAGCCTGCCAACCTGCAGGGTATCTGGAACGACAAACTATATGCTCCATGGGACTCCAAGTACACCATCAACATCAATGCAGAAATGAACTACTGGCCGGCACTCATCGGCAACCTTGCCGAAACACAGCAGCCGCTATTTTCTATGATTCGCGACTTAAGTCAGACTGGAAGGAAGACGGCCCTGGAGATGTATGGTTGCAAAGGGTGGATGGCCCATCACAACACCGACCTCTGGCGCATTGCCGGACCAGTCGATGGTACTCCTTGGGGTATGTTCCCTACAGGTGGCGCCTGGCTGACAACTCACCTATGGCAACACTACCTCTTTACAGGCGACAAGCAATTCCTCACAGACAACTACGACATTCTTAAAGGAGCTGCCGACTTCCTGCTCGACTATATGCAGACCTACCCAGCTGACGGAGAACTGAAGAATGCTGCGGGTTGGCTCATGACTGTTCCGACAGTCTCTCCAGAACATGGTCCGATGGGTAAGGGTACCAACGTTACAGCCGGATCGACGATGGACAACCAGATTGTCTTCGATGTACTCAGCCAAGTCATTAAGGCCAGCAAGGTTTTAGGAAAAGACGAGGCTTCACTCACACGCTATCAGTCGGCGCTGAAAAAACTACCCCCCATGCAGATTGGACGCTATGGCCAATTACAGGAATGGCTCATCGATGCAGATGATCCCAAAGACGAACACCGACATATATCACACCTCTATGGCCTCTACCCCTCGAACCAAATTTCACCATACAGTCACCCAGAATTGTTCACCGCTGCTGCCAATACACTGACACAACGTGGTGATATGGCCACAGGCTGGAGTCTCGGGTGGAAAACCAACTTCTGGGCGCGTATGCTTGATGGCAACCATGCCTTCAAAATTATCAAGAACATGCTCCATTTGTTACCAAGCGAGGATAGAGATACCATCATGGCTCACCCAGACGGTCGAACCTATCCCAACTTGTTCGACGCCCATCCGCCTTTCCAGATTGATGGCAATTTCGGTTGCGCAGCTGGCATCTGCGAGATGCTGTTGCAAAGTCATGACGGTGCTGTCCATCTGTTACCTGCTTTACCCGATGCCTGGCAGACTGGTGAAGTAAAAGGTCTGCGAGCCCGGGGCGGTTTCACGGTTGATATCGCTTGGCAGGATAATGTCTTGACTGCCGCCACCGTCAAGTCGTCAATAGGCGGCACACTGCGCCTCCGCTCGTATGTACCTCTGCAAGGCGAAGGCTTGAGACCTGCCGAGGGTCCTTGTCCGAACCCATTGTTAGAGCCTGCCGACATCCAAGAGCCACTGAAATCGCCAGAACTGAAGAAATTCAAGTCTGTGCCGATTAGGAAAATCTATGAATACGACATAGAAACCATAGCCGGAAAACTTTATAGGTTCACGAAATAATCATTTTCTTGGACAATGTTACATCTGATAAAGTATATGAGACATGAGCGAATGCCCGTGTCTCATTTTTTTCATATCTTTGCAACCGAAATCAATTCTCTCGAACAACAATATGAGTGATCAACATTCTAATAAAAGACATTACCTAACTTTATTATCAACCGTATTATTCATGTTCTGTGCCGGCCTGACATCGTCGGCACAGACTTTTAGTTACCAGAACCCCAATCTGAGTGCCAGAGAGCGCGCCGTAGATCTGTGCAGTCGGCTCACATTGGAAGAGAAGGCAATGCTGATGCTTGACGAAAGTCCTGCCATTCCTCGGCTTGGTATCAAAAAGTTCTTCTGGTGGAGCGAAGCACTACATGGCGCAGCCAACATGGGTAACGTTACAAACTTCCCTGAGCCTGTGGGTATGGCTTCCTCGTTCAACCCCGATTTATTATATAAGGTCTTCGATGTAGCCTCAACTGAGTTCCGAGCCCAGTATAATCACCGTATGTACGATCTCAAAGGCGAAGATATGAAGATGCGCAGTTTGTCGGTATGGACACCTAACGTGAATATCTTCCGCGACCCCCGTTGGGGACGTGGTCAGGAGACTTATGGTGAGGACCCCTATCTGACGAGTGTAATGGGCGTGCAGGTGGTTCGCGGGTTACAAGGCCCCGAAGATGCGAAATACCGTAAACTTTGGGCCTGTGCCAAGCATTATGCCGTCCACAGCGGACCGGAATATACTCGTCATTCTGCAAATCTCACTAATGTGCCCGTACGCGATTTCTGGGAGACCTATATGCCCGCCTTCAAAACACTTGTTCAGGATGCCAAGGTTCGTGAGGTAATGTGTGCCTACCAGCGTCTCGACGATGACCCTTGTTGTGGTTCCAACCGCTTGCTCCAGCAGATTCTGCGCGACGAATGGGGATTTAAATATCTTGTTGTCAGTGACTGTGGTGCCATCAGCGACTTTTACGATTCCCACAAGTCATCATCCAGTCCTGTTCATGCCTCAGCTAAGGCCACATTGGCAGGAACTGATGTAGAATGCGGTTATGGTTATGCCTACAAGAGCATCCCAGAAGCAGTGCATCGCGGTCTGATCTCAGAGGCAGAAGTTGATAAGCATGTCATCCGTCTCCTCGAAGGGCGGTTCGATCTTGGTGAGATGGACGATCCATCACTTGTGGAATGGTCAAAGATTCCCTATTCCGCCATGTCAACTAAGGCGTCAGCACAGATTGCTCTCGACATGGCCAGACAGACGATCGTCTTACTCCAGAATAAAGATGGAATCCTGCCTTTCAAGAAAAATGCAGAGAAAATTGCCGTCATCGGGCCCAACGCCAACAACGAGCCGATGATGTGGGGAAATTACAATGGAACACCCAATCATACCGTGACCATCCTCGACGGTATTAAGGCCAAGCAAAAGAAACTGATTTATATTCCAGGCTGCGACCTGACTTACGACAAGGTGATGGAGAGTCACCTCGCTACCGACTGTCAGTCACCCGATGGCAAGAAAGGCCTGAGAGGCACATTCTGGACAAACACCAAGATGGAAGGAAAGGCCTTTACAACCGAATACTATACGAAACCCGTCAATGTAACCACCTCGGGCATGCATGTCTTCGCAGCCAACCTACCTATCGAAGATTTCTCAGCCAAATACGAGACCACCTTTACCCCAAAGGAGGGAGGTGAATATGTCATCAACGTGGAGAGTACCGGTCATTTCGAACTCTACGTCAATGGTGAGAAGAAATTCACCCACCATATCTGGCGCGCCACACCCACTCGTACTGTCCTTCAGGCCGAAAAGGGCCAACAGTTCCACATCGAAGTTCGCTTCCAGACCGTGAAAACCTGGGGTGCCTCCATGAAGATTGATATAGCCAAGGAACTCCCTATCAACTATCAGGAAACCATCGCTCAACTGAAAGGCATCGACAAGGTGATTTTCTGCGGTGGTATAGCCCCTAGCCTTGAAGGCGAGGAGATGCCAGTGAACATTGAAGGTTTCAAGGGCGGTGACCGTACCAGCATCGAACTGCCGAAGGTGCAACGCGACTTCTTAAAGGCGCTAAAGGCTGCTGGCAAACAAATCGTGTTCGTCAATTGTTCTGGTTCTGCTATTGCTCTGCAGCCGGAAACAGAAAGTTGCGATGCCATCGTACAAGCATGGTACCCAGGACAGGAAGGCGGAACGGCAGTAGCCGATGTGCTCTTCGGTGACTACAATCCCTCTGGTAAACTTTCAGTCACCTTCTATAAGAACGATAGTCAGTTACCTGACTACGAAGACTACTCCATGAAAGGTAGAACCTATCGTTACTTCTCTGATCCCCTCTTCGCTTTCGGTTATGGACTGAGCTATACCAACTTTGAGATTGGCGAAGCTACCATCGAGGGCGAGAACGGCCATTTCACGGTCAGCATCCCCGTCACTAACAAAGGGCAGCGTAATGGTACTGAAATTGTACAGCTTTACATCCGTAACACAGCCGATACAGAGGGACCGCTGAAGTCATTGCGCGGTTTCCAGCGTGTTGACGTGAAGGCCGGACAGACAGCAACCGCTACCATCAAACTCGACCAGAAGAGTTTCGAATTCTGGGATGCCGAGACAAACACGATGCGTACGAAACCCGGCCATTATGAAATCTTCTATGGCAACAGCTCACAAGACAAAGATCTGAAAATAATCTCAGTTACATTACCATAATGGTCTTATAGCTGAGATGAAAGCAAAGATTTTCAAGAAAAAGCTTGGAAAAATCCAAGCTTTTTCCTATCTTTGCACCGACTATGCCGAGATTAATCAGCTATTTTCAAAAATCGCTATCTGCTAGACTTAGCTTCTGGGTCATTGCAATCGTAGCAGCCTTGTTTGTGGCCGCTTTGGTTATCATGTCCCATTACGCGCGTCAGGCCGTCAAAGAAGAAGCTATTGCCCGTTCGGAACAAGCCCTCCAGACGGCAGCACTGAACATCGACAATATTCTACACAAGACCGAGGTGGCAGCCATCAATATGCGGGAGTATGTAGAGAATCGTCTCGCCAACCCTGATGACATCCTGTTAATCAGTAAGCAGTTGGTAGAAACCAATCCTGACATCATCGGTTGTGCCATCTGTTTCGAGCCCGACTTCTACCCCCAGAAGGGTCATCTCTTTATGGCCTATCATTTTCGTCGTGGCAACAAGATTCTATGTTCCGACCATTTCGGTAGCACCTCTTATCTCCAACAAGAGTGGTATTCACGCCCTAAGACAACCGACAGTCCATGTTGGGCAGAACCGATACCGAAAGATACAACCTATGGTTGCCCAATCATCACTTATAGTACCCCCATCCACCAGAAAGGCAAGCTCGTCGGCATTCTGGCAGTCGATATCACTCTTAACGACCTCTCGCGTATAGCCCAAGAGACCCGTCCTTATCCCAACACCTTCTGTGCGCTGTTAGGTAAAAGCGGTAATTTCATCATCCATCCCGATACAGCCATGCTCAATCCTGGTGCTATGTTCAGACAATTAAGGATGCTCGATGCCAAGTCGGCCGAGTTGGCTAAGGCCATGCTCGACGGCGACAGCGGTTATATGGAAGTCAACATCTATGGAATCGACTGCTATGCCTTCTACAAACCGTTTAAGAATACGAACTGGAGTATCGACATCATCACCTGGAAATCAGAACTCTTCGCACCCTATAACCGATTAATGACCATCACGAGTATTTTGGTTCTCGGAGGGCTCATCTTACTGCTGGTGTTCTGTCGGACATTCATCCACCGCCAACTGAACCCGCTAGAGCAACTTGACAGATCTGTGCAGCAGTTGGCTGCTGGTGATTTCAGCCATCCGGTCGTTGTCAGCAAGCGACGCGATGAGATAGGCAGCCTGCAAAAGAGTTTTCATGCCATGCAGCAGGCTATCATTTCGAAAATTGACGAGATTCAGCAACACTCTCAAAAGCTCAACAAACAGAAAGAGACACTGTTTGCAGCCTATGACCGTACTCATGAGGCAGAACGCATCAAGACTGTATTTCTTCACAATGTTACCAGCCAACTGGTAGAGCCTGTGAATGCAATCAGTGACATCGTCAATAACATCAAGACGAATCATGACACCCTGAAACAGAAAGATATCTCTCAGATGGCGAAACAGATGCAAACCTACACTAACACCATCATCAATCTCTTGCATGAGATGATCAAGGTGTCTGAAAATGACAGCAAGCTATGAAGCGATTACTCCTCTCCACCCGTTACTCGCTGTCTGCGAAACTCAGTCTCGGCATTCTGTTCGTTGTCGCGACCATTTTCTTCTTGGCTTTAGGTTACCTCTTCGTGCGCTCCCGCCAGATTGTTCGTCAAGAAGCCATGTTGCGCGCCGAGCGCATCCTTGATAATATCAACCTCCGTGTGAACTATTACCTTCAGGAGGTAGAGTCGGCCACCCAAAACACTAAATGGCGGATTGAGAACCACATGCAGCCTGACTCGTTGCTGGCCTATTCCCGTACCATTGTTGCGCTCAACCCCAATATCAACGGCTGCTCCATCACCACTGAGCCAGATTTCTTCCCGCAATACGGACGATATTTCTCAGCTTACTCCGTGCGTCTGGACAATAGAATTGAGACTGTCCGCGAAGGCGAATATGAATATTACGACAAATTATGGTACAAGACGGCACGAGACAAAGGGATACCTGTATGGGTCGATCCTTTCGACGACTACAATGCCGGCACTCTCTCTTCGCCAGACATGATTGCGTCATATTGTGTCCCACTATTCGTCAATGGCACCATCTCCGGGGTCATCGCCACAGATCTGTCACTGAAACGGCTCTCGCAGATCATATCTAAAGAGAAGCCCTATCAGCATTCATACACGATGATGCTCGGCAGCGACGGCCGTTATTTGGTACATCCCGACTCTACCAAGCTGTTATCCCAGACTATCTTCTCCGGTACTGATGCCGCCGAACGGCCCGAAATCATCGCTCTCGGACACGAAATGCTCGACGGTAAGACAGGTTCAATGAAGATGGATCTTCACGGAACACCTTGTTATATCTTCTACCAGCCTATAGCCAACACCGGCTGGAGTATTGCCCTTATCTGTACAGAAGGCGATATCTTTTCCGAATATCACGGACTCATCTATATCGTGTTGCCACTGCTGATCGTTGGTCTGCTGCTTCTGCTGTTTGTCAGTTTCAAGATTGTCAATCATTTCATTGCCCCTATTGGCACTCTGGTTCGTCAGTGCAACCATCTTGCCGAAGGTCACGATAGAGAACCCCTTCCAACAAGTACAAGGCCTGATGTCGTCGGTCGTCTGCAGAACAGTTTCTTAACGATGCAACAGTCACTCAAGGAGCAGATCAGCCATCTCCAAACGGTCAACGACGAGACGGAACGACGTAACCACGACCTATTCCAAGCCAACGAACTGGTGAAAGAGTCAGACCGTAAGAAGACTGCCTTCTTGCAGGATATGGCCCACCAGATTCGCACACCACTCAACATTGTCTTCGGCTTCACACAGGTGCTCCTGAACGACTACGATGCTCTTCCGTCGAAAGAGGTCGAAAGCATCACGAGCACGATGCAGCAAAATGCCTCAGCCATCAAGCGAATGACAGATATGCTAATCATCGCATCCAACAGCGATACCCAGACTCCAGTCTCCCTCGATGACGAAGTGTCGTGTGCAGCCATCGCTCGGGAAGCAGTAGATATTAGCAACAAGGCTAAACCAGAAACAATTAAGCCCGAACTCAAACTATTTGTGCCCGACACACTGAAGATCCATACCAATCAGGCATATCTGTTGGCCATCCTCACAGAGTTGCTCAACAATGCTAAGCAGTTTGCGGGCGACCAAACGATTACCTTTAAACTTGAATCTACCGACGCACGGGTGCTCTTTACAGTCGAAGATACAGGTCCCGGTATCGATAAGATGGAAAAAGAGCGTGTCTTCCGACAGTTCGTCAAGCTCAACCCATTCACAGAAGGACTCGGTCTGGGTCTTGCCATTTCCTTGCATTACGCTCATCTTCTCGGTGGCGAACTGAGTCTCGACAGCACTTATCAGAAAGGAGCCCGATTCGTCCTTGAACTCCCGAAATAAATAAAGTCCCGCCGATTTGGCGGGACTCCTTCATTATTCTAACATGCTATCTTAATGCTGGCGGAAATTCCATTTTGAATTGTCGCTATTGAAGTCGTACTCAGCAAGTGTAGGAGTGCTGTCGCCTGCAGAGTAGAGACAATACTTGGTGTTAACACCATCGAGACCAGGGATGGCCTTCGGCATAATACGGTAAGTACCATCAGTAAGCTGTTCAATGCGCCAGAGCTGCTCATCACTGCCAGTATAGGCAGGAACAGTAGTTACCTCCTTGTCGGCTGTGGCAGCCAAGGCACGCTCTGTGCCCTCGATGGTTATCTTGAAATACGGATTGCTGAGATAGCCGCCAGCCTCATTGACAGGCGTGATGGTCCAACGCTGATGGGGGCGGTACATATAATCACCGATACGGGCGGGGATATCACCCTCGGGCCAGCCGGCCTTCACCTCATCCAGTGTCTGATTGGCGATGGGCTTGGCAGGCTCCTGCATCTGGTTACGGTTAAACCAGCCCTGACGCTGCTGTTGCATGCGGACAAAGTCAACAGTGAGTTCGAGAGCATAGCCACGACGCTCACTCAGAATGGCCAGATTGCCACCTTTGAAGTTGTCGCCAGCCACAGGCCAGCCGTTTTTCCAGACCAGCGGACGGACAGCGAGCGTAGAGCGGCCACTCAGTTCGAAGTCTGCCTCCCAGTGGAACGACATCACTTCAACGCCCTCATCGATAATGTAGCGACCGAAGTGTCCGGCACCACAGGCACGCTCTTCTGCTGCAATCACCATCTTACCACCACCGTGGAACATATCACGACCTACATTATCGAGGTAAGGACCTTCAACACTCTTAGAACGGCCAACAACGATATTATAGGTAGAGTTCACACCGTCGCAACAGGTGCCGTGAGTACCGAGCAGATAGTACCAGCCATCTCGATACATCAGGTCGGAGGCTTCGCAGTCGATGGCGATATCCTTCTCCTTGTTGCCTGCCTTGCGGAAGCCCGTCTTGGGATCGAGTTCTATCAGACGAATTGTACCGAAATAGGTACCATAGCTTACCCACAGACGACCGGTGGTAGGATCGAGCAGCAATCCCGGGTCAATCGCATCCTGATCCTCCATGCCGTCGGAGTAGCACACCTCGACAGCCTCAGACCACTTGAAGTCGGGCGACTTCGGGTCGAGCGTCTTGTTCCACATCGTGAGGATACGACCAGCATGACCACCACCGAGTCCACCACCAGTGGCACCATAGATACAGAGATAACGGTCACCGATCTTCAGCACATCGGGAGCCGCACCACCACCTGGGCGATCGGCACCGCTGTTCCAGGTCCAACCGTCTTCAGAGATAAGTCCTCCGCCACCTGTGCCGAAAGTATAGTATTTGCCGTCGCACTCAGCGAGAGTCGATGGGTCGTGGATATAGGGGGCACCTATCTGCGCCATGACAGGTGTCATGGTCATGTAAAAATTAAACAATGATATAATGAGAAATATGCGTTTCATATAGCGACGAATTTTAATTGTTACATTTTTAAATTATTGAATTTTTACATTATAATTAGTGACAGGCTTACCCTTCTCGTCGAGGAAGCGGACACAGAAGTCACTCATACCGGGACCGTTGATAATAGCACCGCGCAGGATGTTACGTCCCTTCTTCAGCGTGAGACGAGGCGACATAGCGTCATCTTTGACCATACGGCGGTCACCACTGAGCAACAGGGCCTCCTGACCGTTGAGCCACCACATAGATGCAGAGTTGGAACCGACAGCAAGACGCACGTTCTCGATATCCTGGTCACAGTCGATGATCGTGACAGTCCAGAAGAGGACACCATAGACCTGCTGACCCCACTTCTCTGCGAAACGGAAGAGTTTCACATTGAAGTTCTCACTGTCGAGGGCATGCCAGGTGAGCGTCTGCTTGACGGTCGTGACCTTGGGCTCTGTGGGCTCCTGTCCGAATCCACGTCCGAAGCCTGGGGCCACTTCCACCTTCTGATAGACGGCTTTCACCTTCTGACCATCCTTCGGCACCATGGTCTGCTGACCTTTGAAATACTCGATGGCAAAGTTCTCACGCAGATAACTATCTGTGAAGACGGTGTTACCGCTGTTGGGCTTATCGAGGGGTTCGAGTATCAGCCAACGGCGGATAAAGCCATCGTCATCAGGTTTTGCAGAGGCTGTGGTCGCTGGTGAGAAATACTTGGGACGGTTCTTGAACTGTACCCAATCCACGCTGACACCAGCATCGCCCTCAGAGGTGATCACCAGGTCGCTGATGCCCTTCGGCACGTATGCCAGAGAAGCGGTCATCGTAAGCCACTGGTTGCTGAAGTCGCGACGGAACATGGCGGGAGCACCTGCGGGTGTCTCGGGCTTGACGGTCATGTCGATCTTAGCCAGGATTTTTCCGTCGGCAGTCTTCTCGCGGACATAGAATGCCGTGTTCTCGGCAGCCTTGGCACTGATAAGGATATAAGCGTCAGTAAGACAACTGAAGTCAATGTCGTTGTATCTGATCCAACTGCCCTTGTTGGGAAGAATGGCCTCATAGCTACGGAAGGTATTGACGGTATCGATGAGCTCAGTCATCACATCACTGCTGGCTCCGCTATAACGGTCGATCTCAATCTTCTCCGTAGCCTTATTGATACCTACACCACGCAGGGTGGGCTTTACCTCCTGAATAGTGCCGTCGGGATTGAAATAGAGTTTCTCGATGCAGACAGAACGACGCTTGTCGTCGCTGGGCGAGAACCAATTACGGTGATAGAACAGATACCACTGGCCTTTGTAGTTCACAATGCTATGATGATTAGTCCAGCAGCCATTGTCGTGCTCAGCCATAATCAGACCTTTATACTCGTAAGGTCCCATCGGATTCTTACTCATGGCATAGCCCAGAACCTCTGTGTTCTCTCTGACGTAAGGATAGGTAAGATAATAGTTGCCGTTATACTCGAAAGCGAACGGGCCCTCGGCCTGACGGTTAGGCAGACCTTTGAGGCAGTTGACGCCATACATCTCAAATTCGCGTTCGCCCCACTTCACTTTCTCCTTGGGCGTGTCCTCGGCCAGTTCCTTCATGTTGGGCTTAAGCTTGGCACAGCGACCGGCTCCCCAGAAGATATAGGCATTGCCGTCTGAGGCCTGCAACACGCAAGGATCAATACCGTTGATGCCTTTGATAGGCTCGGGCTCTGGGGTGAACGGTCCCTCTGGGTTATCGGCTACAGCCACACCCACGCCAAAGCCGAAGCCTTTACCTTCAGCTGGAGCAGAGGGGAAATAGAAATAATATTTACCGTTTCTGTAAACACAGTCGGGCGCCCACATGGAGTATGAGTCGGGGCGCACCCAGGGTACTTTGTTCTGAGTGACGATCACACCGTGGTCGGTCCAGTCAGTGAGATTCTCAGACGAGAACACATGATAGTCTTCCATGCAGAACCAGTCTTGTCGCTGTCCGACAGGAGGCTTGATGTCGTGCGACGGATAGACATACACCTTATTATTAAATACACGAGCGGTAGGGTCAGCCGAGAACTGGTCGCGGATGACGGGGTTCTGTGCCGACATGAGAAGCGGCACACCCAAGAGGAATAATGATACGGTTTTCTTCATCGTTAGTTAGAATTGGTTTGCAAATATAGAAAAAAAAGCAAAACATACCAAATTTGTTTCATATTTAGAAATACCCATGATACATCTCACATAAAAAAAGATACAAACAGCAAAGACGGGCTCATGGATTATTTGTAATTTTGCAGCAGAATCAATCACATAGACAAGACTATGAATATCAGATTATTTTTGCTTTCAACTGCTACGATGGCGGCCCTGTCTGCCCATGCTCAGCAGAACGTGACTTTCCAGTACAAGAACGATCATGCCAAAGAGGTGTTCGTCGATGTACAGTTTGCCGGTAAGAAGCCCATGACCAAAGACGCGGCGACAGGTCTTTGGACAACGACATTAGGGCCCGTTGCCCCCGACATGTATCCCTATCACTTCGAAGTGGATGGCATCAGCGTGATGGATCCTGAAAACGCTCAGTACTTCCCGAATGAGGGTTTCAAGAACAGTCTGTTAGAGGTCTCCGACCCCAAAGGTCCGCTGGCTCACGACATCCGCCCCGTCCCTCACGGAACGATAGCCTATGTGCACTACTACTCCAAGAGTCTGGGTGCCACCAACCAGGCCGTCGTCTATCTGCCGCCCAGCTATCAGAAGGAACAGACCAGGAAATATCCCGTCTTCTACCTGATCAGCGGCACCACCGACACGGAAGAGGTGTATTATAAAGTAGGACGTGCCAACTACATCCTCGACAACCTGATTGCCGAAGGCAAGGCCGAGGAGATGATTATCGTGCTGCCCTATGGCAACCCCTACAAGCTGTTGGCTGCCCCACCCGACTTCTCGAAGATTCCCGTGACAGGCTTTGGCGGCGATGTCTTCAGCCGTGACCTGACAACCGACCTGATGCCCTATGTCGAACAGCATTTCCGCACCATCAATGATGCCGACCACCGTGCCATCGGCGGTTTCTCGAGAGGTGGCAATCAGGCTTTGGCCAATGGTCTGCTCAACCTCGACAAGTTCTCCTACCTCTGCAGCTACAGTTCATTCACCTCTACAGATCTGCCCAAGGTCTATGACCATGCTACCGACACCAACAGCAAGATCCATCTGTTCTGGCTTGGCGTAGGCACCGATGATTTCCTTTACGGCAATGCCCGCGACTATATGGAGTTCCTCGACAAGAAAGGTATCCGCTCTGTCAAGGAGTTTACCAACGACAAGTTCGGCCACACTTGGATGAATGCCAAGTATTTCCTCAGTCAGACCCTCCCGCTGCTCTTCAAGCCCGAGGCAGCAGAGGCAGCCATGAAGAAGGGGAAGCCCGCCCCCGCAGCCACAGGCAAGGAGCCTCAGTTCACCGCTGGCGTGATGGCCCGTCTCTTCCCAAAGCCCATCGTCTCACCCGAATACCAGTACGACTGTGTCATCTTCCGTTTCAAGGCACCTGAGGCTAAGGAGGTGCTGCTGGCAGGCGAGATCTTCGGCAAGCCCATCGCGATGCAGCGCGACAGCGACGGCATCTGGACAGCCAAGATCGAAGAACATCTCTACGAGGCTTTCACCTATTATTATATAGTAGATGGAACGGCAGTAGCCGATCCCCAGAATATGTATCTGGCACCATCGAAAGGCTTCAAGCCCAGCATCTGCAACCATCCCAGCAACCCCTACCACTTTATGAACCAGGCAGAGATGGAACATGGCATCGTCAGTTACGACCTCAACAGCGGCCATGCTTGCTATCTTCCCGCAGGCGGTAAGGCTCAGTTCGTCATCCAACTGATTCCTGGCAAGAACGACACGGCAGAGAGTTGGTTTAAGATCGGTGGTGCTGATGTGATGGCCGACAAGCTGATCGGACAGAAGAAACTGCCACCATTCTGCATCACGACCGACAGTCAGGCAAAAGGTGACTATAGGCTCCGTGCCGACGACTATAACACATGGCCAGAGCGCCGCCACGCCCTCGAGTCGATCCTCGACTCACTGATGCTGCAGGCTGCCGTCCGAGGAGAGATTGAGATCAACCTGCCCCTCTTCCAGACCAAATACACAGCCGACCCCTCTCCACTCGTGGTAGGCGACCGTCTGTTCCTCTTCACCTCTCACGATGCCTCACCAGAAGATATCCCCGACGTCAACGAGAAGAGTTCTGCCGGCTTCTTCATGTACGACTGGCTGTTATGGTCAACCACAGATATGGTGAACTGGACGGAGCATGGTGCCGTCGCCTCCTTGAAGGATTTCCCCTGGCGCAGTCGTGAGAACGGTGCCTGGGCCATCCAGACAGTAGAGCGCAATGGGAAATATTACCTCTATGCCCCGCTCCACGGACATGGTATCGGTGTGCTCGTAGCCGATTCGCCTTACGGTCCGTTCAAGGATCCCCTTGGCAAACCGCTTGTATGGGATCAGAGCAACTGGTACGACATCGATCCCTCTGCCTATACCGACAGCGACGGACAGGCCTATCTCTACTGGGGAAACCCCCATACGTTCTATGCCCGTCTGAACGAAGACATGACCTCACTGACAGACAGTGTGGTTCGTCTGCCACATATCAAGCACTATCAAGAAGGCCCTTGGTTCTATAAGCGAGACGGCAAGTACTACTGCGCGTTCGCTTCCACCTGTTGCCCCGAGGCACTGGGCTACGCGATGAGCGACTCGCCCACAGGCCCTTGGGAGTGGAAGAACTATATCATGCGCCCGACACTCAGAGACCGCGGCAATCATCCTGGCATCTGCGACTTCAAAGGTCACTCATACGTCTTTGGTCAAAACTACGACCTGATGCACCTCGACACCTTCATCCATCATGAGCGCCGCAGCGTGTCGGCTGCCGAGATGACCTACAATCCCGATGGCACCATCCAGGAAGTGCCCTACTGGCTCGACCAGCAGCCATTGAAGCAGCTGCAATGGCTCGATCCCTTCCTGCGCGTGGAGGCAGAGACGATGGCATGGGGGTACGGTCTGAAATCAGCCAAGATGGGCATCGAGAACACGGGTGTCGTAGCCGACATGCCGACCTCTACTGGCCAGCGCAACATGTATATCTACGGCCTCAACGATGGGGAGTTCATCAAACTCCGCGGTGTCGATTTCGGCCAGGGTGCCAAGAGCTTTGCCATCACTGCTGCCGCCACAGCCGGATGCACCGTTACATTGCGTCTCGACAGCCAGGATGGCCCCATCATCGGAACCGTCGCCATCACCTCCACAGGAACCGTTGAGAAGTACAAGTCGTTTAAAGCCAAAGTCACCAATGCCTCAGGTGTCCACGACCTCTATCTCTGCTTCAGCGGCACTTCAGGCGACACCCGTCTCGACTGGTGGCAGTTCAAATAAGACAACAGTCAAAATCAGCAGTCACCTACAGGCAAATATTAAAAAAAAGTAACACATCCCGCGCAAAAAAGTAACATTTGCGTGGGATGTTACTTTTTAAAAAGTCTCTGTTACAAGAAATAAATATAGGATGTTAAAATTATAATATCTTTGCAATGTCAAAACGAACCATAAGACCATACAACCGAGGTAAACGAACCTAAATATTTTCAATTATCTAACTAATTTATTAATTATGTGGAATTTTAAATCACTGCAAAAGCCTTTAGTGTTTCTGTTCCTGCTCTGTTTGTTCCCCCTGGGAGCTATGGCTCAGAGCATCATTAAGGGAACGGTAAATGATGAAGCAGGTGAACCGATCATCGGTGCAACTGTCAAAGTGCAAGGAAGTCAGAAGGGTGCCATCACCGACTTCGATGGTAAATTCAGCATCGAGGCAGCTTCCAACGCAACCCTCAACATCTCTTATGTAGGTTATGTGACCCAGAAGGTTGCTGTAGCCGGAAGAAACAACATTGTCATCACGATGAGAGAAGACAACACCACGCTGAACGACGTTGTCGTGATCGGTTATGGTGTTCAGAAAAAGAGCGACCTGACTGGTGCCGTTGCTTCAGTTAAGGGCGAAGACATCAAGAACCTCTCTACTACCGACGCTGCTGCTGCACTGCAAGGTAAGGTTACTGGTGTGCAGATCATCAACACGGGTTCACCTGGTGAGGGTGCTGAGATCCGCGTTCGTGGTTATGGTACCAATAGTACCGACCCTGCCAACAGCCGCCCATTGATGATTGTCGATGGTCTGAAGGTTGACAACATCCAGTATCTCGATCCTACCATGATCGAGTCAATCGAAATCCTGAAGGATGCCGCTTCTGCAGCCATCTACGGTGCTAAGGCAGGTAACGGTGTCGTTCTGATCACCACCAAGACCGGTAAGAAAGGTCAGGCCAGAGTGAGCTACTCTCTGAAGGCTGCCAGCCAGTCACTCGGTAAGAAGGCTGAGATCTTCCGCGCTCCTGAATACATCGAGTATCAGAAGTATATTGGTAACATCACCGACGAGATGCTTACTGCTAACGCATACAAAGGAAGAACCGTCGATACTGACTGGTATGACGAGGTATTCGAGAACAGCTGGAGCCTCCAGCACAACCTGACGGTTGAGGGTGGTAACGACAAGGGCCACTTCCTCGCAGGTCTGGGTATTGTTGATAACGACGGTATCGTTAAGGGCGACAAGGATACTTACAAGCGTTTCAGCGCACAGGTCAATGCCGACTACAAGTTCTACGACTGGTTGAAGGTTTCAAGCAACGTCTCTGTTGAGAAGTGGAAGAGAAAGTCACTGGGTGGCGGTTATCAGTCATTCCTCAACTCAGTGGTTTCTATCGACCCGCTGACCCCTGCATACGTTTACAATCAGGACGATATGGGTATCAACATGAAGAACCGTTGGAACGACCCGACGCTCCCCAATCATGGTAACGTCATGACCGCTCCCGGCTACACCGACGACAATCCTATCTGGTATGGTACTTCAAAGTATATTGAAGACGCAACAGGTAACCCTCTGGCTATGCGCGACCGTTCGTTCGGCACCAATCAGGGTATCAACGTCCGCGGTACGCTGGCTGCCGACATCACTCCCGTTGAATGGATTACATTCACCTCTCGTCTCGGCTATCGTATCACCCAATCCAATGCTCATAACTACAGCCTGCCTTGGTACCTGTCATCAATGGCCATGAGCAACGACTATAGCGTCAGCGCCAACACCAATGCCGGTCTCTACTATCAGTGGGAGAACTTCGTGAACTTCAACAAGGACTTCGGCAAGCACAATGTAGGCGCCATGGTCGGTATGTCGTTCACCAAGAACCATTGGGACAACACCAGTCTGAGTTCTCAGGACTCTGAGCAGATTTTCAAGGGCGATGCTGCTCCCAGCTATCGTTACATCGACTTCCTGAATGATAATGGTATCTCTCACCTGAAGGGTAACAACCAGCCGGGTGATGCTACCGAGCTTTCATACTTCGGCCGTGTGTCTTACTCATACGACAACCGCTACCTCGTTCAGTTCAACATCCGTCGCGATGCCTTCGATGCTTCCAAGCTGATCAAGGACAAGCGCTGGGGTACCTTCCCATCAGTATCTGCTGGTTGGACTATCAGCAACGAGTCGTTCTTCAAGAACGCTATCAGCGACAATGCCATCTCATTCCTGAAGCTTCGTGGATCTTGGGGTCGCAACGGTAACGTGAACATCCTGAGCGGCTACAAGTACAACTCAACAATCGCCATCGGCGGTTACTATTTCTTCGACGACACTGCCACTGAGGGTGCAGCCATCTCTGGTTTCGCTAACCCCGACCTGACTTGGGAGACCTCTGAGCAGGTTGACCTCGGTCTCGATGCCCGCTTCCTCAACAACCGTCTGTCATTCGGACTCGACTGGTACCGCAAGACCACCAAGGACCTCTTGGTTGATATCACTCCTCTCCCCGAGATCGGTTTCAGCTCTGCTACTGTTAACTCTGGTGAGGTGCTCAATACCGGTTTCGACTTCGAGCTCGGCTGGCGCGACAACATCGGTGATCTCCACTACGGTATCTCTGCCAACCTGTCAACCCTGAAGAACGAGGTTAAGCAGGTTAACTCGATGCTCCCACGTATCACCCAGACTGGTATCAGCGGATTCAACAACAAGCTGCAGCCTACATTCGAGGCTGGTCACCCCATCTGGTACTATCGCGGCTACAAGTACGCTGGTGTTGATCCTCAGACCGGTGCTGCACAGTACTATGACAAGGAAGGCAAGATCACACAGGCTCCTACCGACAACGACAAGCAGGATCTCGGCTCAGCTATTCCTAAGGTTACTTACGGTATCACCATCAACCTCGAGTATAAGGGCTTCGACTTCACTCTGTTCGGAACAGGTGCTGCAGGCAACAAGATCTACAACCTGATGGTATCAGCCGACCGCTCTAAGATCAACGGTATCGATGTTTACTGGAAAGACTCTTGGAGAAAAGAGGGCGACAACTCTAAGTATCCCGACATGAAGAAAGTTTGCACCGACTGGAATTTCTTCAGCTCTGATGCAGCTGTATTCAGCGGATCATTCTTCAAGTTCAAGCAGATTCAGCTCGGTTACACCATTCCTTCAAACATCACGAAGAAGGTGCTCATCAGCAACCTGCGTGTCTCTGTCTCACTCGACGACTTCTTCACCATTACCAGCTATCCTGGTGCCGATCCAGAGGCTTCTTCTATCTCCAACCCACAGTCACGTGGATTTGATAACGGTAACTACCCGACTTCTAAGAAGGTGGTATTTGGTGTAAACGTTTCATTCTAACTAATTTAAACGTAAGTAACAATGAAAAAGATATTATTTCCAATGATTGCTCTTCTCGCTGGTGTCACACTGACATCATGTGAAGACAAACTCGACATCGAACAGAAGGGCTCCATGACAACAGAGAACTTCTACAAGACAGATGCCGATTGTCAGAAGGCGCTGGCTTCTGCATACGAGAGTTTCCAGCTTTACACAGTAGGTCGTGGTAACGGTGAAGGTCCTGGTATCTACACCCCTGCAAGAGTATTGGCCAACCACCCTGGCGACGATATCCTCTACGCCAGCGGTAACTATGGTGACCACGAGTGGGGCGGCTCTGTCAATGAGTTCCGTTTCCGCCATACCCCTGAGGCTATCGACTTCCACTACAAGTTCCTCTACCTGTCTATCTACAAGGACAACCTCGTGATCCACTACTTCAAGGATGGAACCACCAGCCTTCAGAAGCAGGCTGTAGCCGAGGCACAGGTGCTCCGCGCCTACAACTTCTTCCTGCTGGCATGCTACTGGGGACAGCCCCCTCTCGTAGACGATCTGCTTGATCCTTCTACTATCCCATCCAACAGCGAGATGACCCAACAGCAGTATTTCGAGTGGGTTGCCAAGCAGTGCGAGGAGGCCGTTCCCAACCTGACAGAGCGCGCCAGCGCTTCCGACAAGAACGGTGCTTATCGCGTCACCAAGGGATTTGCTAACGCACTGGCTGGTAAGGCCTGGATGTTTGCAGGCAATTTCGAACAGGCTAAGGCAGACCTGAAGAAGGTCATCGACTCTGGCAAGTACGAGCTCGTTCCTGGCAGTCAGTTCGCCAACCTCTTCCACGTAGAGGGCGACGGATGCCCCGAGAAAGTGTTTGAGGTCAACTTCAAGTATAACCCTGCTGCCGACTGGTGGAATGGTGTAGGTATCCACTCTACCTGGATGGAGGCTAACTCTATGAACTGGCGCGCAGGTAACTTCAAAGTTAATCCTGCTGGTAAGTACTGCGGTATCGACGGTTGGGGATCAATCGGTCTTCCTGAGTGGTACGGTGTTGCCTTCGCCAAGAATGATAACGGCGGCGAGGGTGTTGACTACAAGTCAGACCGTTTCAAGGCTACATTGATGCACATCGACGATGCTGTCTATGGCACATCCGGTATCGAGGGTATGGTATATGTCGATCCAGAAATCAACGCCATGACACTCGAGCAGAAGAAGACATCTGATAAGATTGGTATCTCAGATCCTGCACAGGGACTCTATGGTAACTCCTTCTATCTCCCCTTCAAGCACCTCATCCGTGTCAGCGACTGTACCGATGGCGGTATGTTTGGCGACAATGGCCGTCTGAACAACATCATCATCATGCGTTATGCAGAGGTTCTGCTCAACTACGCAGAGTGCTGCCTCCGCACGGGCGACAACGCCACAGCCAAGACACTCGTCAACCAGATCCAGCAGCGTGCCGGTTCTAAGACCATCAGCGACAATGTCGATCTGATCACACTGAAGAAGGAGAAGGGCTTCGAGCTCTGGTTCGAGAACTGCCGCTATCAGGATGTGATGCGCTGGAGCAAGCTCGACAACGATGCTTACGACCAGGAGTGTATCGCTCGTCTGAAGCAGGCCGGCTCAGCTGTTCCTCACCTGTTCGACAAGGTATTCCGCAAGCCGCAGGCTGGCGACGAGAACCTCGTATGGGAGCATGGCACCGAGGCCAACAGCCGCTTCTACATCGTTCACACCCACGAGGCTAAGGATCAGGGCAACGAGGTTGGCTGGCAGGAGAAGCACCGCCTCTTCCCATATCCGCAGACCATCATGGATCAGAATCCTAACCTGGTTCAGAACCCAGGCTGGTAAATCATAAGATCAAATTAAAAAAGCTAGGTTAGTTTATTATGGCTAGTAACTAGACACATTGTTTTGATTTGACCGGGGTGCCACGTCGTGATGACGCGGCACCTTTTTCTTGTTTTATTTGGGCAGTTCGAAAATAATCAGTACTTTTGCAGTATGAAAAAGATGAGTGAACACCTCAGCACACTGGCCACCGTCGCCCTGGGCCTCGGTGTCTTCTGCTTCTGGTTCTTCGGCTACCCCTATATCCTGACAGCCAGAGAGCAGTCGGCCCTCTTCATCTGGGATGGCGCCTACCTCAGCGACCGTCTCTCCATGCCTTGGGGCTGGCTCTCACTCCTCACGACCTTCGTCTGTCAGTTTTTCAATCATCCGCTGGTGGGCGCCATGCTGCTCGCCGCGCTGGCCGTCGCGCTGGCAGCAGCCGTCTGCTGGCTGTGGCGGCTGGTCACGCCCCGCTTCCCCTGGTCGGCCAAGCTCGTAGCCGCCGCTATCGCCCTGTTCGTCACGTGCTGGCTACCCCTCCACCCCAGCGAGGGAACCGACGAGGAGATGACCTACGACTACCTGATGCGCCAAGGCCGTTGGCAGCAGATCTGCGAGAAGGCACAGCAGCAGCCCCCACAGTCGCTCGCCTGTCAGAACATGGTGCGTCTGGCTATGTTCCAGCTCGGACAACTCTCCGAACAGGCATTGTTCGAAGGTCTGACATCGTCCAACAAGGTGCTGGCCGATCGCGCCTCAGCCTTCATCATGAGCGATGTCTATATGAATATGGGGATGGTCAATATGTCGCAGCGTGCCGCCTTCGAGGCGATGGAGTCGATCGAAGACTACAACAAGAGCGGTCGCGCCCTCAAGCGGCTCGTCGAGACCAACCTGATTACAGGCCAGTACGAGGTGTGCCTCAAGTATATCTCCATCCTCGAGCATACCCTTTATTATCACGTTTGGGCGCAGCGCATCAGGCACCTGGCCGAGCATCCCGAACTCGTGGCCGAGCATCCCACCTACGGCCGATGCCGACAGATGTATCAGCAGACGAAAGATGTGTTCTTCTATTAACCACCGACCGACTATGGCGAGAATCACCCGTTACCTCCTCATGCTCTCAGCAGTCCTCGCGCTCGTGGCCTGCAGTTCCAGTCCCCGTCAGGCGCGCAACGTCGCTCAGCAGCCTGCCATCTATCCCGACTATACCGATGTGACCGTTCCCGCAGATATCGCCCCCCTGAACTTCGCGATGGCCGACGACGACGTTTCAGCCATCGACGTAGAGGTCACCGGATCGAAAGGCGGCACCCTGCATGCCAGCGGTGCCTATGCCGATTTCGAGCTCGACGCGTGGCACCAGCTGCTCGCACAGAACAAGGGCGGTCGCCTCTCCTTCTGCGTCAGTGCCGAGAAGTCGGGCCAGTGGGTGCGCTACCAGCCGTTCACCGTCAGCGTCAGTCCCGTGCCGCTCGGTGAATGGGGCATCACCTACCGTCTCGTCGCGCCCAGTTATAAGATCTACAGCCGCATGGGGCTCTATCAGCGCTGCCTGAGCAACTTCGAAGAGACGGTCATGATCGACAACACCGACCTGCACAACACCTGCCTCAACTGCCATACCGCCAACCAGACCAACCCCGACCGCTACGTCTTCCATATCCGCGGCGAACGGGGCGGCACAGCCATCATCAGAGATGGGAAGGCCGAACTCCTCAAGGCCTCGCGCCAAGAGTTGGGCGGGGCGATGGTCTATCCTTACTGGCATCCTCAGGGCCGCTACTGCGCCTTCTCCACCAACTCTACGGCACAGATGTTCCACATGGCCAGCAACAAGCGCATAGAGGTCTATGACGAAGCCTCCGACGTGTTCGTCTATGACACCGAGACCGGCACCGTCATCAACGACTCGCTCATCATGAAGCACGACTGGGCCGAGAACTGTCCCGCCTTCTCGCCCGACGGCCGTTGGCTCTACTTCATCACCGCCCGCCGCCAGACTTACCCCGACGATTTCGACAAAGAGCGATACAGCCTCTGCCGCGTCGATTTCGATGCCGCTACGGGCAAGATCGGCACCCAGGTCGATACCCTCGTCCATACAGCGCAGACCGGCAAGAGCGTCACCTGGCCGCGCCCCTCCTACGATGGCCGATACCTTATCTACACCCAGGCCGACTACGGCTATTTCAGCATCTGGCATCCCGAGGCCGACCTCTGGCTGATGGATCTCTCCGATGCCACCACCCGTCCGCTGAGCGAGGTCAACAGCCATCGCGCCGAGAGCCTCCACAGCTGGAGCGCCAACAGCAACTGGTTCCTCTTCACCAGCCGCCGCGACGATGGTCTCTACACCCGCGTCTATTTCTCGTTCTTCGACAAGGGGCGAGCCACCAAGCCCTTCATGCTGCCGCAGCGTGATCCCCGCCGCTACTACCGCCGCCTCATGTATTCCTACAACACGCCCGACTTCACGTCGAAACCCGTAGAGACCTCGCCCGATGACATGACCACGCGCATCAGGGATCCCAAACGGCAATAGCAAGAAAAAAGAGTCAGGTCATGAACAAAATCATTCATGTGGATATGGATCAGTTCTTCGCTGCTGTGGAACAGCGCGACAATCCGGAACTGAGGGGCAAGCCTATCGCGGTAGGTCATGATGCCGAACGCGGTGTCGTGTCAACGGCCAGCTACGAGGCGCGTCGCTTTGGCGTCCATTCGGCACAGTCAATCCAGATGGCCAAGCGCCTGTGTCCACAACTGATCATCGTAGAGCCCCACTTCCAGAAGTATAAGGAAGTGTCGGCACAACTGCACGAGATATTCCACGACTATACCGACCTGATAGAGCCTATATCGCTTGACGAAGCCTTCCTCGATGTGACAGAGAACAAGACGATGGTGAGCATCAATCCCCAAGGGATGTTGGCGATGGATATCGCCCGCGAGATCAAGCAGCGCATCCGAGCGACGACAGGTCTGACGGCATCGGCAGGAGTGAGTTACTGCAAGTTCCTGGCAAAGATTGCCTCCGACTGGCGCAAACCCGACGGACTGACGGTGATTCACCCTGACAGGGCATTAGATTTTATCGACCAACTGAAGGTCGAGAAGATCTGGGGCGTAGGACAAAAGACCGCCGAGAAGATGCACCGCATGGGTATCTTCACGGGGCTCGACCTGCGAAGGACGGCGCTGAGCCGACTGACGCAGGAATTCGGCAAGATGGGACAGGTGTTCTATGACTTCGCACGAGGGGTTGACAACAGGCCCGTCATCTCAGAGTGGGAGCGCAAGTCCGTCAGTTGCGAACAGACGTTTGAGTCCGACCTCAGCGAGCATGCAGCCATCACCATCCACCTCTATCATATCGTGCTCGAACTTGTCAGGCGCATTGAGAAGAACGACTTCGAGGGGCGCACGCTCACACTGAAGGTCAAGTTTCAGGACTTCCAGCAAATCACCCGCAGCATGACCGTTGACCATATCCTGCGCACGAAAGACGAGATTCTGCCGTTGGCCAAACAACTGATGCAGGGCGTAGAGTCCTCCGACAGTCAAGACGACTCTGCCGACCACCACTCCCGCCCTATCCGTCTGTTAGGCTTGGGTGTGTCAAACCCAGGTGGCCCTGCGCCCAGTGGCTCTCTGGACTCTCGCCAGCAAGCATGGACAGAATTGGAACTGGAATTTGAGCCGTGGCCGTCATAATGCACATAGGGCCCGCATTGCTGCGAGCCCTAACTTTTGCGAGTGCAAGTGAAGATCACAGCGCAAAGGTATGGCGTTTTTCGGAGGTGGGCAAACATTATGCAGATTTATGCCCAAGGTTGTTGCGACGGGGTCGGCGATTGGCGACAAAGGGGGAGAACAGGGGTGGAATGTTGTCGTAAGTGCATAAACAATGGGCTCTGCTAAGCATTAATATTAAATGTTGCTACTATTTCAACTTTGCCCAGCAGCGGAGGCAATAAGCACATGTGGTAGCATAGAACAATAACAGCGGGACTTCTGTTAGAACAAAAGAGTCCCACTGTTATAACATCAGGTATGAACAAAAGATTATTCAGTGTCACCAACATGGATTGTTCCTGATGGAGAAGTACTTCGCGATAGTCCTATCGCGCTCTTAAGATTAGGGCTCCTCATTCCCGGTCTGGTTAGGCTTACCGCTATTGTCGTCTTCGCCATTACTTCCAGAGTTGTCACCACCGTTTGTTGAGGCAGAAGCCGTGCTGATATCACTACCATTGAGGAAACGCTCTTGTCCGATAGGATAGGTGGAGATGGCTGCTGCAAAGGTTGGTATGGCATCGGAAACATTAAACTGTGCATAACTGCGCAGCCAGCTGCCGTTAACTTTGCGTGAGGTGATGGCCGTCATGTAGGTGCTATCAGTACTTGCTGCTTCATCAAGATTATATGCCAAGTGTACATCAACCTTCAGCAGATTTGATGTGAAGGTTGGTGTTGCACTTGCGACATCACCGATGACAGCTACAGCAAAGGACTCCAAAATAGTAGCCCCACTGATATAGGTGAAACGCACCGCACCGAATCCATAACTGCCGTCACTTTTTGGATACATGACCGCAACAGTGCACATGTCACCGAAGATTTTGCAGCCCATAGCCTCTGTCACCTCTGCAATGGTACCGTTTGTTGCCGTAGCCAGATTCAACGATACCTTTTTGTCGGCTACGTTGACACTGCTGATCTCTGCATTAACAAGAGCTTTCGGGAGTGACCCCTTCGAGATTACGTAACTTCCTGCTTTAAATGCAGACTCCTTGTACCGATTGAAGCCGAACGAACCGTTGTCATACTCCTTACTAATCTGAATGAGCTTCAGGTTAGTGGACATGAACTCGCGCATACAAGGCATACCGGCAGACTTGCCTTCAAATGAGTGGTCACAGATGCACTTTGTTGCGGAATAGGCCGACCCGATAGTCGATACCAGACAGCGCTGAGACATCTGAGCAAAAGTACGAGGGTCTTTACCACCCTCCACGCGATCTTTCGTGATTTGTTTTCCGTCCACTACACTGAACGTGTGGGACTTGGTGCTACCACGACGCAACCCGAAATAAGTAGATGACTTTGCCATCTTGTTGTGAACCGATTTTTTTAAGACTTACCTGACAGTGTACTAAACCATTTTGGTCATTCCAGAACTTATGGAAACCTTACCTTAACCTTACGGTAACCTTAGGGTACTCCAAGGGTTCGTCTGCCCTGCTTGGTCTCATCGGACGGTGCAAAGGTAGGCCATTTCTTAATGTCAAGTGTATGTTTTATGCAATTGTTTTATTGTCGGTTACGGCAGTTTCGGCAGGGGTCGGCAGGGGTCGGCAAATTCCCCAAATTTTTAACAATTGGGGTCGGCAGAGGGTCGGCAGTTCCAATCCCCTCAAAGAGCCAATAACTAAAATATTATTTTCCGTTATTGATATAAGCATCTTCTGGAATATAATAATCGTTGTCTCTTAGATGGACAGCTTTAAGTAGAAATCTTCCGCGGTCTATTAAATGGTCAAAAGAATCGGAATCATCAACATGATGCCCATTCACAACGGTTTGTGTGAATGTGTTTTTCAGTGTTATAGCAAGTTGATGATGATATATGCCAGACCCTCCTTTGATGGTGTTTTCATCCCATTCAGAAGGATGTTGGGTCTCAAGGTTCTTTGACGAATCCTCGAGCGTAAAAGAAAAGCGTCTTTTATGTTGTTTGTCATCCGGCCATCCACAGTTGAGGTGAATGTTCACCCAGCGAAGGAAATCATTCCTTGACGAACTGTCAGGGATATAATTTAATATTTCTAATATCATGCAAGTAACATAAAAG
>JAEEGF011920524.1_pt1 | contig 41450 bp, 34 predicted proteins | sample 9134171 | NCBI WGS metagenome assembly JAEEGF01 (sample SAMN16246542, study PRJNA631951) | gut metagenome | biome: gut microbiome; feature: rumen; material: AP-attached | host: Bos | place: Iran: Karaj | collected 2018-10 | reverse complement strand
CGATAGAGACTTTAACGGGCACGGATTCCTCAGAGGATTCCTTTTCATAGTTGCGTTTTTCCTTCAGTCCCATTAGGATATTGAATAAAGTCAAAGCCACAAAAGCGACGAGTAAAACGGCTCCATCCGCAAAAGATACGTTGCCATCCTTGAGCAGCAAAACCGTAAGAACCGTCATCAAGACGAGAATCGGAATATCCCACAACATCGCCTGCTTTTTAACGACAACAGGAGCGACAAGCGCAGTCGCCCCTAGAATCAACGCAATGTTTGCAATGTTAGAGCCGTAAGCGTTCCCAAGAGCGAGCTGCGGAGTGTCGTTCAACGCCGACAAAATGGAAACGACCATTTCAGGTGCAGAAGTGCCAAAGCCCACGACAAGCATTCCGATAAGGAACGTGCTCATGCCCAAAAATTGGGCCACGCCAACGGCCCCGTCAACAAATCGGTCCGCACTCCAGACCAGAACGACTAGGCCGATAACTACAGCCAATACAGAAAGTATCATTTGTTATTAAAATGCGTAGAACGTGGCACCGATAGCAAACGACTTCGATGTCAAATCATTGATTCGCCATTCGTTAAAGTCATCGTACATATTGTCAATGCCCCAGTTGAACCGAGCGTCAAAACCGACGTAACGGTTGACGCGGAAACCAAGTCCAAGGACAATCGACCAATCCAGAGGCTCGCGACTTTCGTTATCCATCATGTCGTACGTACCGCCAACTGATTTATCCTTGGAGTTTTTTAGCTTAAATTTATCTGCAACAGCGATAGACGGCTGGATACCGATATCGAGATGGATGCTAGACCTGGCCGCTTTCAACGACAAGAGCAACGGGATAGAAATACGGTACTGGCGAAAGGATGTACGCCATTCGCTCACACCTCCTTTATCCTTATCATACGCCTCGAAACTGCTGCGAACCTTGCTATGCTCAAACAGGACTCCAGCCTTGAAAGCCATGTTGTATTCATCGAGCGGGAACAGCGCAAATGCACCGACGTTCCAAGTCAAGCCGGAATAGCTGTCGTATTCGTAATCATAATAGCCATTATCGTAAGAAAGGTAACCCGCACCGATAAAGCCCTGGAGGCCAAACGTGAATTTAATCGGGACGAGTCCGCGAAGCTGGTTCATATCAATGGTATCTGCAACAACAGGTTCCGAAACGTAAATCGCTTTTACAGGGCGACCGAGATGTTCTACTTCGCTAGGATTATAAACCGGACGATAGACAAATTTCTTTTTCTTCTTTTGGACAGGTTGCGCAGCATCGGCACCGCGAACGGCCATAGGTTCGACCTCTGTCACGGCTTGCGGAACAACTTCAGCAGGTTCTTGGGCCGGGACAGCCACAGTAGCAACAGGAGTTTCGGCAACAGGTGCTGTCACCTCAGCAGGGGCAGCACTTTCAGTAGTTGCTACAGGAGCAACTGAAGCAGGAGCAGCTTCTTGAGCCATGACTACAGAAACTGCAAATGCGGTCAAAATTCCAATTTTTTTCAGATTCATAATAAATCCTCCAATGTAATTCGATAATATTATAGATTTTTTATCCTTATGAGACCAGTATAAAATACAAGCAAGTCAAGAATAAAATGCTAGATTAGAGGTATATGAAAACAAATATCGTAAATACAGCCTCGGGCAAAGCTAATGTCAGTGCCCTATTTTTCGTAAAAAAATCCGTCCAGTTTTCCAATGTGCTTTCGGAAAACGCCGTTACTCAAGTCGAATCTGTTTTAAATGGCATGAAAGACGGCCCGTTTGAAGATTTGGAACTTTTAGAAATAGATGGAGTCTCCACCATTTTTGTGGATGCCGCCAAGGAGCGCGGACTCTCCGCCTTGGACCATTTGCGCATGTCCGCTTACCGCCTCGCCAAAAGAGCTTGCAAACGTCAGATTCCGACGGTTTCCATCATGCTCGCCGATGCCGCTCCAGAACAATTCAAGAGCATTTTGCACGGGCTCCATTACGCGGACTACAAGTTCGACGCTTACAAGAGCAAGCAAAAGGACGCTTTTCAAGTCACGTTCGAAATCGTCGCGGGTGAACAAGTTGCCGAATTCAAGAAAATCGCCGAAGAAGTCGCAGTAGAACATAAAGCGGTTGTCCTTGCCAAGAATTTGATTAACACGTGCGCCTCGGACCTCACACCCGCAGAATTTGTCGATAACGCGAACGCGATTGCAAAATACACGCCGGGCCTTTCCATCAAGGTCCGCAACATGAAGCAACTCGAAAAAGAAGGTTTCATGGGGCTTGTGACGGTCGGCAAGGGCAGCTCGCACGAGCCGTACATGATTACGCTCAGCTACGACGGCACAAAGCCAGCCAGAAAGGGAGCCGCGAAAGTTGCAGCGAAGTCCGCAAAGATTGCGGATAAAAACGCACGCACATCCGCAGACCACTTGGTTCTCGTTGGCAAGGGCCTCACGTTTGACACAGGCGGTCTTTGCCTCAAGCCACCCAAATCCATGCCCGAAATGATCAGTGACATGAGCGGTGCCGCAACCGTACTCGCCGCCATCCAAGCCATCGCGACTTTGGAACTTCCGATTAAAGTAAGTACAGTCTGCTGCCTCGCCGAAAACGCCATCGGATTCAAGTCCGTGCTGCCGGGCGACATCTTCAAGGCGAAAAACGGAAAGACGGTCATGGTCGATAACACGGATGCCGAAGGCCGCCTGGTGCTTTCGGATGGTCTTGCAGAAGCGGGAGAAATCGGAGCCACACATATCATCGATATCGCAACACTCACGGGAGCCATGGTCCGCGCCCTCGGCTACGCCGTCGCCGGATTCTTCTGCAACGACGACGATCTCGGCCTCAAGGTCATCAACTGCGGCGAAGCTTGCTGCGAAAAATTCTGGAGCATGCCGCTCGAAGAAGAATACGCTGATGCTCTTAAGGACAAGTTTGCAGACCTCAAAAATACCGGAAGCGATGCCGGAGCCATTGCAGCGGCACTGTTCTTGCAAGAATTCGTGCCAGAAAACACCGCGTGGGCACACTGGGATATCGCAGGCACAGCTTTCGTGAACAAGACTTGGAAATACACCGAATACGGCGCAACGGGTTTTGGCGTGCAGACGCTTATTGAGCTAGCTAGACGCATGTCTAAAGCCGACGAAGAGAGCATCGAAAACGATGCAGTCGTCAGCGAAGACGAATACAAAGTGTGCTAATTTTCGCCGAAAAACGCACAAACGTGCTACCAAATGAGTAAAAAAACTCTTTTGGTAGTACGTTTTTTATTTTGTTATATCGATCAATTACTTCTGGACGCAGCGAACAGGCAAAGCAAACTTTGTTTTCATGATGCTGAGAAAGCCTTCATCCGGACCTTCGCTTGGAGCCATGCCGTATGCAGCATCACCCCCATCTTCCCTAGAGGTCCAGAATACGGGTATATCATAAGTGACTTCGGAGCATTCCAGAGGAATCTCCTGCAAGCCAGAGGTGCCGTCCGGGGCAAAGCCAGACACAAGTTTTCCGTTCATATAGACAGGAATATATGGATCTTCTGTATAAGCTTTTACCGTGTTGCCTTTGGAATCTTTTTCGGTTTCCTGCGTTTCACTTCCCGTAAAGTAAGGTGCTTGCGTGAGGTCAATACCATTGAATGCAGCAATCCCATCATTTTCCGGATGCTTGTCAATCGACCAACCGTGACCGAAAGAAGCAAAAGTCTCCATAGTCCAAAAAGCTTGGAAAATCATATATCCGGAAGCAGGTACCCTCTTAAGAAAAATAGGCAAGTAAAATTTTCCTTCATTGTCAGCAATGTATTTTCCAAAGGAGGGCGGATCCCAACCTATGGCAACTTCATCACCGCTGACAGCAAAACTGATATAGCTGACAGGCGTTTCATCAGCATCAGACCTTACATCCAGGTAAAAGTGCAATTCCAAATCTTTGTAATCGACATTATCGTTGTTCGTTACTTTTATAAAGAGAGCTCCGCAGTCCTTCCAATTAGACGAAGTTGTGCATCTTGAATCTTGGTAAGCAGAGGGTTTTACCGATACCGTAATATTTGCTAAATACCCAGAGCCTTTCTTATTAACAATGTCACAAACCGCCCCATCCATCGAGCTTGCCAAATCTGCGCCAAGCTCTGAATAGAACAACATTTTCCATTCCTCTGTAGTCGGCAAACGCCAGCCGTTTGGACAAGCTTTCATCGCCACGTCCCATGAGTAAAGCCGTCCATATTCGCGACAACGATTATTATCATTGTTGTAGCAATAGCTCCCCTCCGCTTCGTATAGCAAATTACTTGTCATCCAAACATCATCACCAACAGTCAGCGTTTCATAATCTTGTTTATCGCGAGAGTCGTGATAAACGCCCTTTATCCCGTCATTTGACACACTAGAAGAAATCTTTGTTGAAGAAGACGACTTCGAAGATGACGATTTTGAAGAAGATGTTTTTGAGGAAGAAGATGATTTTGCTGTTGATGATTGTTGGATATTGAACGTACGCGAGTGAGCGCCCTTATTCGATTTTTCGTAAGGAACGACACGGATAATGCCACTCGTTGCAGACCCAACGATATCTTTATCAAGAACAACTTCTTGCTCGTAGCAGGTTTTGCCATCGGGGTTTTGAGGACCAGCAACTTCGCTAAGCAAATCCTGTCCTGCATCGCCTTCTGATTTCATGAACACAAAACGGAAACCGGAGCCCTTCACGTCGGAACCATACACGACCTTAATTTTTTCGCCCACCGAGAACGTTTCGCCACCAGACGGAGAAAACACGATTACGCCATCCGTCACAGAGCATTCGTAATTTTGTTTACCTTTCGAAGATGAAGATTTTTTCGAAGCAGAAGAAGACGGTGACCGATTCGCTACAGAGTCCGCATCCAGCACGCAACGGACAGCCAGTTTCCACTGTTCGTGGCAAGGTCCGGCCAGACCGAATGAATTACTCTCCGGAGTGACGGATACACACTTCCGATAAGCCTTGCCGTCCGTTTCATCATTGGTCCAAAAATAAGCGGCCTTTCCATCTTCATTCAGGGAACCATCCCCACTCTGATACCCCTTATACGCGTCTTTCTCGTATGTGCTACCCTGATATGCAGAAGAATTGTAGTATTCCTCCCATTCTTCGATACTAGGCAAACGCCAACCATCAATACACAGATAATCAAGATGGGTTCCGGGATACAGGAATCCAGTCTGTTCACACGTTTTTACACTTTGTCTGGGACAAGAGCTACTGGTTGCATTATCATGCGAATGATAAAACTCAAACGCTAAATTACGATTCATCCAATAAAGGTTACCAACCTTAACGACTTCGTATGTCTGGTCATTGCGCAGGTCCGTCAAGGTCCGCCCATCAAATACAAACGCACCGTTTGTTTTACCAAAGGCATATTCATCCTCGAATTGCTGGTAATAATCGGTACAGGCGATGAGGAAGAACGCTAGAACAAGTGCAAGGATAAAATATATGGATCTGATCCTATCGCTTCGCTCCAGGACCGCTACGCTCCTCCAGGATGACAAAATCCTGGTTAGAGATTGCCACGCCCTCACTTCGACTTCGCTCAGTGACCTTGGGCTCGCAATGACACAAAATCTTTCGTCTCTCGTCTCAAGCCTCACACCCTTAGCCTCTAATCTTTCGTCTTTGACGCCTTCAGCGTCAGACAGTAAGGCTCGGTCATGAAAACAAGTAAACTTATTTTCGCGACTCTCGCCTCTTTCGTCTTTCGTCTTTTGTCTATCATCTAACATACACCCCTCCTAGAATACGAACGTGAGGCCAAAGCCGACAAGTCCAATACCGCCAAATAATAAGCCAAATCTGCGGAACCACTCGTGGTTATCGATATCGTCAAGACGGGCCTCATAGTCCTTTTTGTTGTCAGGAGCCTCATTCGCGAGGTTCTTCATCTTGATGATTCCGTATAGGGCGGCACCGAAGCCGAGTGCAGAAACGACACCGCTTGTAATCCGGAGTCCCGTACGCAAGCCTCTTTTAGGTTGTTCCACATTCGTTGGAATACTTTCACCCACTTGCAATTTGTCCGCAACAGCACTCCCGTTGCCCGAATCGGGCAACACAATTTCTTTTGCGGGTTCAACGTAATCAAACTCAGTAACCACGCCAGCACTTAAAGTAACATCGACTTTTTTGCGGTCATTGTCACTTCCAACTTCAATATTCGAACAGACGGGAATCGTACCAAGGAATGGCGTTTTGCCCACATTTTCTCCATTTACATATACAAATAAATTTTGTTCTTCTCCCGAGGCGGAATGCGCCTTGAGCGAAAGCCCGCCATTTAGCGGTTTCAAAGATTCCTTGAACGTTTCTTCTTTATCCTTGAATATGCCAACTTTGAATGCAATCTGTGCGTAGCAACGGTGGCTGATTAAAACGTCATGCGTTCCCGGGTCCATCAGCACTTTATCTGAAGCTTTAACGGAATGTTCATCTACCTTGATATCCAGTTCTTCATAATTGCCGCCCATCTTGAAATCAAGGTCGAGATTCAATGTCCCATAACGCGGAACAAGATTTAACGAAATTTCTTGACCGTTTTCATTTATAGTGAATTGACCTTCGGCATCTTCATGATGTTCAAGCACAGCGACAAACCGATGCGATCCCGCTTCGACAAGCACCTTGCACGGAGTCGAAGAGCATTGCGGCACGGGCCTTCCGTCAATGCTGAGAGCCGCTCCAGAAGGATTCGTTGCAACACTCACCGCAAAAGACTGGTTACCAAGTCCATCCATACCTGTGCGAATAATGCCGGTTGCACCACCGCGTGCCTTTCGGAAAAATTCAGGCGATTTCGATTTGATGACTTCCATCAAATCATTCACGTCAGCACCAAGACCATTGAAACTTGCCACCAGCTTGCTACTTGCGGTTTCGTACAGTTCAGCACTGATTGAAATGTTCGTCCCGACTCTGCCGATGCGGGCCTGAGCCACATAATCCGCGGCAATGTTCTTGCCGGTTTCAGCAAGGCAACTGCCTTCGCAATCTTCGATGGACTTGCCCGGTGGAAGCATCATCAAAATGTTTTCGCGAGTCATGATGGTAAAGTTCAATTCGGCAGGAAGTTCCTTCACGGCCTGCTCTCGGAGCATGTTCGTGAGATAATGCCGCTCCGAAAGCGTCAGCAAATCCTTGTCGTCAGAAACTGTTTCGAGAACGGCGACAAACTTTGCAAACGGAGTCGTTACGAGCAAAAGCAATAAAAATATTGTCGATAGAAGCCGGTTCATCATGTAAAAAAGCTCCCTTTTAGAAAAAGCAATTCGCTTGCAAATGATATGCAAACAGATAATCCATAAATAGGTTTTTTCAGAAAAAAAGCAATAGGGGGTAAAAAAATACACTAAGCAAACAGACCTTTTTTTCTATTTTTACGGCATAAATAGTTCTAACAATCAATCACTGCCTACGGTCAACTTCTAACTTCCTACTTTTCTATGAAAAACGTCGATACAATTGCAGTTTTGGACTTTGGCGGGCAGTACGCCCACCTGATTGCTAACCGCGTGCGCCGCCTGGGCGTGTTTACCGAAATCCACTCCCCCGCCGCTCCCGTCAGCGAACTTGAAGGCGTGAAGGGCATCATTTACAGTGGCGGCCCCAGCAGCGTTTATGCGGCTGACGCTCCGGAATACAATCCTGAAATTTTGAACCTCCCGGTGCCCAAACTTGGCATCTGCTACGGTCACCAGCTCATCGCCCAGCAGTTGGGCGGTCATGTTGAACCGGGCAAGGTCAAGGAATACGGCATTGCCGACCTCATCGTCGGCGACGAAAAGTGCCCGCTTTTGAAGGGTCTCCCGAAGGCCTCCCCGATGTGGATGAGCCACGGCGACCAGGTGACCAAGCTCCCCGAAGGCTACAAGATCGTGGCCAGCACCAAGGACTGCGAAATCGCGGCCGTTGCATTCGATAGCGACAAGCCTGAACGCCAGATTTTCGGCATCCAGTTCCACCCGGAAGTCACGCACAGCAAGTTCGGCATGAAGTTGCTCGAAAACTTCGTGGACTTCACCGGCGCAAAGAAGACCTGGAACATGAAAAGCTATCTGCCGCTCATCACGGAGCGCATCAAGGAACAGGTCAAGGACCGCAAGGTGTTCTTGCTCGTGTCCGGCGGCGTGGACTCCACCGTTGCATTCGTGCTCCTGAACCGCGTGCTCGGACCGGAAAAGGTTCTCGGCCTGCATGTGGATAATGGCATGATGCGCCTCGGCGAATCCCAGAAGATTATGGAATTCTTGAAGGCCGAGGGAATGAACAACCTCAAGGTTCGCGATGCGAGCGAACACTTCCTCGCAAAGCTCAAGGGCGTGACCGCGCCGGAAACCAAGCGCGGTATTATCGGCAAGGAATTCCTGACGGTGAAGGACGAGGAAATGGCGAAGCTCAACCTCGATCCGAACCAGTGGATGATGGCGCAGGGCACCATCTACCCCGACACTATTGAAAGCGGCGGCACCAAGAATGCCGACAAAATCAAAACGCACCACAACCGCGTGCAGGAAGTCCTGGACCTTATGGAAAAGGGCCTCGTGCTGGAACCCCTCGCCGACCTGTACAAGGACGAAGTCCGCGCGCTCGGTGAAGAACTCGGCATTCCGCACAACCTCGTGTGGCGTCACCCGTTCCCGGGCCCGGGTCTTGGCGTGCGCCTGCTCTGCAGCGACGGCAAGCTCACCGACGACCTCGTGAAATTCGATGACGTGAAGGACACTTCGGGCCAGTCCCTCGCCGACTACCTGAAAGCGAACAACATTGCAGGCCGCCTGCTCCCGATTAAGAGCGTGGGCGTGCAGGGCGATGGCCGTACTTACGCGCAGCCGTTCCTCATCACCACTCCGGGCCTCAGCTGGAAGGATTGCGAAAAGTTCTCGACCGAACTTGCCAACCACTTTAAGGCCATCAACCGCGTGATTTATCAGATCGGCAGCGTGGCCGATGAAGACCCGAAGCTTGTCGAACAGTTCGCCACCCGCGAAAACTTCGATACGCTCCGCAAGTTCGACAACATCTGCACCGAATTCCTGCAGGCAAACGACCTGTACGAAAAGATTTGGCAGATGCCGGTCGTTCTCGTCCCGCTCCGTACGGCAAACAAGCCCTGCATCGTGATGCGCCCGGTGAACTCCACCGAAGCCATGACCGCAAACTTCGCCGAAATCGACCAGGGCATGCTGGCCGGTCTCTGGCGCAAGTTCGAAGCCGAAGGCGCCGGCAGCCTGTGGTACGACGTGACGCACAAGCCTCCTGGAACCATCGAATGGGAGTAAGGCGAGTGTCGCAAAAAATGTACACATTTTTTATGACCGAGCCGCGCGAACACGCGACGAGCGAAGCGCAGTCGCAATGGGAGTAATGGAATCTCGCGATAAGACCATCATCCGCACAAGCGTCGTGGGGATTTTGGCAAACGCGTTCCTTTCGGGGTTCAAGGCCGTCATTGGCCTCATGACCAATTCCATTGCCATCGTACTTGATGCGGTGAACAACCTCTCCGACGCGGCGGCATCGCTCATTACCATCATCGGCACCAAGCTCGCTGGGCGTGAACCCGATAAAAAGCACCCGTTCGGCTACGGCCGCATCGAATACCTGAGCGCCCTCGTGATTTCGCTGCTGGTGCTATATGCGGGCATCACGTCGCTTACGGAATCCATCAAAAAAATCATCACGCCCGAAACACCCGATTACAACGTCCCGGCGCTTGTCATTGTGGGAGTCGCGGTGCTCGTAAAAATCGGGCTCGGCATTTATGTGAAGCGCGTGGGCGTCAAGGTCCATTCCGACTCGCTTGTGAATTCTGGCGAAGACGCCCGCCTCGACGCTGTCATCTCGACATCAACACTGGTGGCTGCCATCGTGTTCATGGTGTTCGGCGTCTCGCTCGAAGCGTACCTCGGCGCCGTCATATCTCTCGTCATCATCAAGTCGGGTTTCGAAATGATCCGCGACACCGTCTCGCGCCTTTTGGGCGAACACGTCGATGCGGAACTCGCCCGCGATATCAAGGCTACTGTCCGTAGTTTTGACGGCGTGAAAGGCGTGTACGACCTGGTGCTCAACAACTATGGCCCAGACACCTACAACGGCTCGGTACACATCGAGGTGCAAGACACCTGCACCGCCGCCGAAATCGACGAACTCATCCGCGGCATTACCGAAAAGGTCTACGCAGAACACCAGGTGATACTCTCCGGCATCAGCGTCTACTCGCAAAACACGAAGGACGCAGCAATCAGCGCCATGCAAAAGCAGATTTACCAAGCCGTCCTCGCCCACCAGTATGTGCGCGGCGTCCACGGATTCTACATGAACGAGGCGAAAAAGAAAATCCGCTTTGACGTAGTGGTGAGCTTTGACGCAGGCAACCGTCGCGAAGTCTACGAGGCCATTCGCCAGGAAATCGAGGGCCTCTACCCCGATTATTCGCTCGAGATGACCCTCGACATCGACTTCAGCGAAATCTAAGCTAATCCACCGAACTCAAAACCGGCGTCTTCCACAGCATCCCTGAGCGCAGCCTCGTCGACCTCGCCCTCGATGGTGAGAGTGTTCTTGGAGACGTTCGCCTCGGCGGCCGTGACGCCGGCCAGCTTGGAAGCGGCCTTTTCTACGCTCATTTTGCAGTGGTTGCAAGACATTCCCTTGACAACGAAAGTCTTGGACATAGATACCTCCATTTGGATTTTGCTCTTTTTGGGGAACTTGGAATAAATAATGAACGCCACCAAGAGCCCCGCCATCACGTAGTCGAATACGCCCAGGGCATGGTGGCCTGTAGCGACGACGCTTGCGTCGGGAAGCATGTAGGTAAGGAAGGTATCCATCATGAACGAATCGACGATCCAGCCAAACAAAAGTGCACCGCCGGCAATGCTCAGCAAGTAGGCTACCAGGGTCCGCTTGCCCAAAGCCTTCCCCACCACAAGCATCGAAGCGATGCTCGTCGCAGGACCCGCCATCAAGAGAACGAGGGCGGCCCCCGGAGTGAGCCCCTTCGCCACAAGCGCCAGCGCAAGAGGGATCGAGCCCGTAGCGCAGGTGTACATGGGCATCGCCAAGATGAGTACCGCCAGCATGCAGAGGATGGGATACTGGCGGAGCGCCATAAAGAAATCGCTGGGGACAAAAGCCGAAATCAAGGCACCAAGCGCAAGGCCGATCAACAGCCACTTGCTCACGTTCGCCACCATGTCCACAAGGCCGTAGCGGATGGTCTCCGCGAGTTTGCCGGCAAAGGTCGTCGGAATTTCGCGTTCTTCGCAGCAGTGGCCGTCGCAACCGCCTTGGCATTCAAAATGGTCGTGGTCATCATCGTCATGATCGTGGCATTCGCAATGCTCGTGTTCATGCCCATGATCGTGGCATTCGCAATGCTCATGTTCATGCTCATGCTCCTCTACGGTTTCGTTCCGCGAGGCGAAATTCGTCAACACGCCCCCAAACAAAGCCGTCGCAAAGGCGGCAATCGGGCGCAGAATCGCAAAAGGCAACCCGAGCAGCGAATATGTCGCCAAAATGGAATCCACACCGGTCGCGGGCGTCGAAATCAAGAACGAAACGCTCGCCCCCTTGCTAGCCCCCTCGCGGTGGAGCGCGATGGCCGTGGGGATCACGCCGCACGAACATATTGGGAGCGGGATTCCAAAAATGGTAGCCCAAAGGACCGACTTGAATGTCGGTTTGGAAATCTTGGGAACGTAGAGCTTTTGCGGAATCCACACGTGCAAAATTCCCGCCAGCAAAAAACCGAGCAGCAAGAATGGAGCCATCTCCGCCAAGAGCATGACAAAAGAATGCAAAAAAGACATGAGGATTTCCATAACTATACGCCTTCTTTCTTATGCAGAATGTGAGAGAGACCCGTGCGGAAAATGAGGCCGATGTGCTCGTCGTCTTGCGAATAGAAAATCTGACGGCCCACACGGCGCGGCTTCACGAGGTTCGCCGTGCGCAAAATGCGCAGCTGGTGGCTGACCACCGACTGTTCAAGTTGCAGTTTCTCGGCAATTTCGTTGACCGAAATCTCGCCGTCCAAAAGAATCTGGATGATGCGGATGCGGGTCGTATCGCCAAAGAACTTGAAAAATTCAGCCAGTTCAAAAAGCGTATCCATAGAGAGGGATTCGGTCTTTTTTGTCATCGCACTGCCCTTTTTCAAGAAAAATCATTGCTTTTTTAATATATGAACATTCGTTCATATCTACATATATACAAACAATCAAACCTCTTGTCAACCTATTTTGGCAAGTTTTTTTGAAAATGGCGTTTTTAGGCTAAAAAAGGCAAAAAAAAAGACTCGGTGCCGCCACGAGAGAAAATGGAAAGCACCGAGTCAAGACACCCAAGTCCGATACCCTGCGACTACAAGACATTGTCGCGAGTAAAAACAAACCTGTATCTTTAAAATAATCTATCGTGTGACGAAAAACAAGTTTCTATATTAATATTATGAGCATAAATTATTCCAACTTAGAACAATACGCCGACGAATTGGCGAATTTGGCAAAAAAAGCGGGTCGCAATCTGCGCACCGTGAGTGCCGAAAAAAAAGCCCAAGTTCTCCGCCTGGTGGCGGAACGGATCCGTGCACAAAAATCAGAAATCCTCGCCGAAAACGCGAAGGACTGCGAAGCTTTCAAGGACAAACTCTCGGAAGCCATGCTGGACCGCCTGACATTGAATGACGCCCGCATCGAGGCCATGGCCAAAGGCGCCGAAGAAATTGCAGAATTTACCGACCCGCTGGGCCGCGTGCTCGAAAGCCGCGAACTCCCCAACGGGATTCAGATCAGCCGCGTGTCCGTGCCCATGGGCGCCATCTTCTTCATTTACGAAAGCCGTCCGAACGTAACGATTGACGGCGCATGCCTCTGTTTTAAATCGGGCAACGCCGTGGTGCTCCGCGGCGGCAAGGAATCGCTCAACTCCTCCAAGTTCCTCGCAGGAATCTTCCGCAAGGCGCTTGCCGACTGCGGACTCGACCAGGATGCCGTGCAGCTGGTGGAGAACCCCGACCACGCCCTCGTAACGCTTCTGCTGCAAAAGAACGAGGCCCTGGACCTCGTGATTCCCCGCGGTGGCGAACGCCTGATCCGCGCCGTGGTGGAACAGAGCAAGATCCCCGTCATCAAGCACTTCAACGGCATCTGCCATGTGTACGTGGACAAGTCCGCCGACATTGAGATGGCTCGCGAAATCCTCATTAACGCAAAAACGCAGCGCACCGGCGTGTGCAACGCCATGGAATGCGTGCTGTTCGACCGCGCCCTCAACAAGGCGAGCGTACTCTCACTCGTGAAAACCCTACAAGACAAGGGAGTGGAATTCTTTGGCGATGCCGAAGCACAAAAGGAAATCCCGAACGTGCAAGACATTGGCGACGACGCCAACTACCACCACGAATACCTCGCCCTCAAGGCGAGCGTCAAATTCGTGGACGGCGTGAAGGGCGCCTGCGACCATATCGAGAAATACAGTAGCCGCCACACCGAGGCAATTGTTGCAAAGGACACTGCAGCACTCGACTACTTTGCCGCAAACGTTGATAGCAGCAGCGTGATGCTAAACGCGAGCACCCGTTTTGCCGACGGCGGGCAGTACGGCCTGGGCGCCGAGGTGGGCATCAGCACCGACAAGATCCACGCACGCGGGCCCATGGGCGTCGAGAGCCTGTGCACCTACAAGTGGATTTTGCGTGGAACAGGACAAATAAGACAGTAGCTCGGCTCATTAATATACGAGCCGTCTTTTTAATAAGCATTTTTCCGCAAGCAACTAGCGGATTGTAATTCTAGACGTCTTGTACTTGGTACGTACTAGGTACGAGCCCGTGGCTATTGAACCGAGGGAGATTTCGTTACCGCGGCCTCTGCGAAGCACGACGCCGTTCAAGTCGAGCAAAGCCCAGTCGGTGACACTAGACAGGTAAACCTTGCGGTCGCGGACAGTCAGACGGAACGCCGCCTCCCCCGCTACAGGCTTCACCACGGTCTTCGAAGAGTCTATCGCCTCCCCAAAACGGATGTTCCCCACCTTGAGGGCACCGCCAAGACCATCGGCCGTGAGGAAGAAATCCTGCACGCCCGCGAGCTCGGGAAGGTTGGTGCACTGCACCTCGATCCACTTGGAGGATTCGCACGTGGAGGGGACCTCGCACTTGGAGATGACCTCCCCCTTTTTGCTTTCGGTACGCAGGCTGAGCGTTCCACCGGAGCACTCCTTGAGTTCGACCTTCACGCCCGCCCCCACGATGGAGTCGGTAATCACATTCTCGAACAGCGCATACCCGCCGTCCTTGATGTTCAGCTGGTCGTCGGCATCGAGACTCACGCGGATACCGTTGTCAAAGCCGTTGCCGGGGATGGAGTCTCGGATGATGCGCAAAAAGTCCAGACGGTCAAGTTCCGCATAGTGCTTGCCCTTTGTAATCTCGATAAAGTTTGACCCACGTTTGAGCTTCGTCGGGATGTACACGACGGACTTCTCGGGGAACTCGCTCCAGGCGCCCGTAAGCGGCAACGCCACCTCCTGTGTTTTGCCGTTGATGTCCACAAAGTGGGAACTCCCGTTGGCACCATCCTCGGTCCAGTTGTTGTCGTAGCGGTAGCGGATCAGGTAGTCGCCCGCCTGCGGGATGATCATGGGCAGGCGAATCTTGCTGTCGTCGTAGTTGATGTAGGCGACAAACTCGCCGTTCGAAGCCTTGGAACTGCTGGAAATTTCCACGTGCGTAAGGGCCCCGTGTTCGGCTTCAGCGCTCAGGTAGCGGCCCAAAAAGGGCTGACCCATCTCGGGCCAGTTGTCTTCGGTGAAAACCAGGTCGCGCACCTGGATGTACGAATTGCCGCCGTCGTTCTTGTCGTAATAGTGGTTCACAAAGCGCAAGCGGTTCACGTCCTCGAACGCCTCGCCACCCGCAGGACCGTAGTAGCGGCCGTAGCGGCTAAGGAGAATCGTGCCACCGCCATTCAAGAGCGCCTTGCCGCTGCGGTCCACGTAGCCGCCGTCAATGCGGTTCGAGCGGCCGACCGTAGTCTTGTAAGAATTGTTCTCGAGGTCGGCTCCCTTCTTGCAACAGTTGTCCCAGGCGGTAAAGAGGAAGTACTTGCCGTTGTGCTCGATGAGGCTTGCCCCCTCGACGCCCGAACCGCCGCGGTTCGCGATGTTTTGCATTTTGGCGCCGTTCTTGACCTTGCCTGTTGTTTCGTCGAGTTCCAGGATGTGGATGCCCGTGCCCCACGAACCGAAAGCCATCCAAACCTTGCCGTCCAAGTCCTTGAGCACCGCAGCGTCAATGGCGTTGTAGGCGTCGGTCTTGACCGTATGGATGACCTCGCCCTGGTCCGTCCAGCCGTAGCCTGGCTTGGTCGGGTCGATTTCCTTGCTGCTCATGAAGCCCATGCCCGAAGAGCGGATGCCCATCTCGGAGCCGCAATAGTACATGCGGTATTCCTCGCCAACGTAATGAATATCCGGCGCCCAGATGTCGATCATGTTCGGGGCGTAGTCGTAAAGCCACTGCGAAAATTCCGGCATGGCGGGCTCGCCGTTCTTCCAGTTGTAGGCATCCTCGGAGAACTGCATGAGCATGTGGTTGTCCGTCGTGGCGAGCGCGTAGCCATCCTCGTAGCGGATGATGTCGGGATCGTGCCCCGCCCAACGAGATTCCTTAGCGAACCAATCGGCGGCAATGGCGTTGGTCAGAACTGTGGTAAGCAGCAAGGCGCCAAAACGAATATTCATATTGTACTCCAAATTCCTCTTCCCCACACAAAAAATATATATAAAAGAACCCATTTTTCAGCAACGCTCCGTTATCGCATAGACGAATTATCCACGAGATTCGGGGCTTTTCTATATTGTTTAAAAAACCGTAGCGAGGTCATCGTGAAATTTGAAGAAATTCTCAAGGAAATCAAGTTCGAAGTGGAATTTGGCGGCGTGAAGCTCGCGCCGGCCATTGTGCAAGACGCCGACAAGGGCGACGTGCTGATGATGGCCTGGATGGACGAGGAGGCGCTCCGCCGGACGCACGAATGCGGCGAGATGGTATTCTGGAGCCGCAGCCGCAAGGAATACTGGCACAAGGGCGACACCAGCGGCAACGTAATGACCGTGGTGGAATGGGCCGCCGACTGCGACAGTGACGCGCTTTTGTTCAAAGTGCGCATGCAGGGGCCGCAGGTGGCCTGCCACACGGGCGCCCGCAGCTGCTTTTTCAAGAAGTGCGACAAGTAGAAGTTCAATAGGGAGACCTTGCCATGAAAAAACGTTTGGCCTTACTTACAATCACTTTGGCTCTTCTCGCCTGCGGTGACGACAATTCTTCATCTGCCAACGATGGCGAACTTTCATCTTCTTCAAGCATTCAAGAAGCCAGTTCTTCTAGCAACAAAGCTGGATCATTGCCTTCGGATGACAGCTGGACTACTGTCGAAAAAACTGACCGTTTTTCTTTCTTCGATGAAGAACATCTCAGGTACTATTTCCTTGAAGAAGAATGCGACTACGATTCCATCACAAATTCTTTCAAATGGGTAGCGGAAGACTACACGGGCACTTTTAACAGGTACGACGTATCGTCATCTACGTTCCAATCCGAATATGGCGGAGACACGCTTAAATATATGATAGACCGTTCCTTCGGATTCAAGATGTCTAATGACACTCTATACGAATGCGATTACATCGGGGACGAATGCGACGATCCCAACGCTGCTTATGTTTATGTAGGCAAATCGAATTCCATTTTTTCAACATGGGAACTTGTCGGCAAGATCAGAAACGGAACATTCGTGCCCGCTCCGTCCAATCTTAAACAAACTCTTATACTTGAACCAACCCAGAGAACCATAAAATCAAGTTCCAAAGATATCTATAAGCTTTATGGTCCCGGCGAATACTGCTACCAAATTTACCAGATATTTGACGACGAATCAAAAGAAAAATTATGCAGCAACTACTTCATCGAAAACCAGGAAATCTCTTCGGACACTGCATTTATAGCTAGTGGTTTATGGTTCTTGCAGAAAGATTCCAACACTGTAAATATTTCTGTAGATGGAAAGGTTATCGAAATCAGCACGAATCTTTCCATGGGGATGCAGCCCACGCAATACACAAACTTCGTAATAAAAGTATCCTACCAAGGAACGACCTGCACCAAATGGAACAAAAACCTTGACATCACGCAAGAGTATTGCGAAGCTACCGAGCACGACATGGATTTTCTCAAAAATGATTACAGCAACATCCACCATGCTTTTGTCGATCAACTCCTAAGCTACAGCGACAACGATGACGAATTCGAAGAATGCATCAAGCAATTTAATCTGAAATAAAAATTGAGTCTTGATTTAACGCAAAATATTCGACGTCATGGTTTCAAGCGCCTGCTGCTTGCAGTTTCAGGCGGTCTGGATTCCATTTGCCTCGCGCATTATTTCATCGCTAACCGCGATGCGCTCGGCATCGAATGGCTCGGGATTGCGCACGTGCATCACGGGCTGCGCGAAGGAACCGCAGATAGGGATGCCGCATTTGTCGAGGCGTTCGCGAAAGCGCACAACGTCCCCTTTTTTCTGAAACATCTCGACGGAGATGCTCTCAAGGAAACCGAAGGCTCGCTCGAAGAAAACGCGCGGGACGCCAGGTACAAGGCACTAATTGAGATCGCCCTGGATCCTTCGGCTTCGCCTCAGGATGACACCTCTAACTCCGAATTCCAAATTCGAAATTCCGAATTCGCCATCGTGACCGCGCACCACGCGGGCGACCAGGCAGAGACCATGTACATGCGTCTCCGTCGCGGAACGACGCTCGCCGGATTGCAGGGAATCCAGGAAATCCGCGCTTATACCTCCCCCACTCCCCACTCCACACTTCACATTTCACTTTCCACACTCCACACCCCACATTTCATCTACCGCCCACTGCTGAACGTGACACGCGAGGAACTGCTCGCCTATGCTCGCGAAAAAAATCTCACTTGGTGTGAAGACGAGAGCAACGCCGATGTTAAATTCGCGCGCAACAAGGTGCGGCGCGAACTTTTGCCCTTGCTGGAACGGGAGTGCCCCGGTGCGACGGAACAACTCTGCCGGATTGCAGAACTTGCAGACTGGGCGTACAAGAAGGTTTTGACAAGGTGCGAGGCAGTTTTCGACTCGGTCTTGGTTAAGCAAGATCCTTCGACTCCGCTACGCTTCGCTCAGGATGACACTCACACAATCACGCTGGACAAGAAAAAACTCAACAAGCTCCTGCGGGAACACGCCGACACCGACCTTTCCGAAATGTTCCGGCTGTGGCTCTCGGCAAAGGGATTCCGCTTCCCCATCGGGTTCTTTTACGGCGAGAGCGAACCCGCGCACCTCAAAATTCCGCATCGCGCCGCATACCGCAAGCGCGCCATCGCCAAAATCCGCCAAACTATCCAGATTTACGAGTTCGACACCCCCGAGGAAGCACAGAAATTTGTATCTTGCCGAGAGAAAGACAAAGGATTATAATGAGTCAACCCAAAAAACCAGTCGCTCCCTTCAAGAACAGGAATTTCATCATTGTCCTCGTGATGCTCCTCATGCTGTTTGTGCTCTTCCCGCTCACCGGCAAAAACGAAGAGTCAAACCTGACACGCACCGAGTTCCTCGCCATAATGGGCGACTCCACCAAGGTCATTACCGAACTCACCCTGCAAAAGACGCCCGACGGAATCATCATCGAGGGCGCCTACCAGATGTCGCCCGAAGAAATCGCCGAGGCGAAAAAGAACCAGAGCACCATCGCCCGGTTCACGCGCGCCACCAACGAAAACAGCAACACCAAGCGCTTTGTGAGCCACATGCTCGACATCAGTAACGAGCAGATTACCGCCTGGGAAGTTTTCAAAGGCGTGAAGGTCAAGGTCATCCACGAGTCCTCCACCTGGATTGACGCTGTGGTCGCATTCCTCCCGGTCATCATCCTCATCGCCTTCTTCTGGATCATGACAAACCGCCAAATGGGCGGTGGCGGCAAGAACCCGTTCAGTTTTGGCAAGAGCACGGCGAAGGTGCTCTCGAACGATCCCAAAAAGAAGACCACGTTCAACGACGTGGCGGGTTGCGACGAGGCTAAGCAAGACCTGCAAGAGCTCGTGGAATTTTTGAAGGATCCCAAGAAATTTGACGCCCTCGGTGGGCGTATCCCCAAGGGGGCGCTTTTGGTCGGCCCTCCGGGTACTGGTAAAACGCTCCTCGCCCGCGCCGTGGCCGGCGAAGCGGGAGTGCCCTTCTTCAGCATGTCAGGTTCCGACTTTGTCGAGATGTTCGTGGGCGTGGGCGCCAGCCGCGTGCGCGACCTCTTCGAGACAGGCAAAAAGAACGCCCCGTGCATCTTGTTCATCGACGAAATCGACGCCGTGGGCCGCCAGCGTGGCGCAGGCCTCGGAGGCGGACACGATGAACGCGAACAGACCTTGAACCAGCTCCTTGTCGAAATGGACGGCTTCGCCGCAAACGAGGGCGTCATCCTGATTGCGGCCACAAACCGTCCCGACGTGCTCGACAAGGCATTGCTTCGCCCGGGCCGATTCGACCGCCAGATTGTGGTGGGTCTCCCTGACCTCAAGGGCCGTGAAGAAATTTTGAAAGTTCACTTGAAAAAACGCAAGGTGCCTCTTGCTAAGGACGTGGATGTTTCGGCGATCGCCAAGGGAACCCCGGGCCTCGCCGGTGCCGACCTCGAGAACTTGGTGAACGAAGCTGCCCTCCTCGCAGCCCGCTTCAACAACAAAAAAGTCACAATGCTCGACTTCGAGGAAGCCCGCGACAAGCTCAGCATGGGCGCCGAACGCCGCACGCTCCTGATGACCGACGAGGAGAAGCGCCATACCGCCTACCACGAGGCGGGCCACGCGCTCATGACGCTTTTGTGCAAGCACTCCGACCCGCTGCACAAGATTACAATTATCCCGCGCGGGCGCGCCCTGGGCGTCACCATGAGCCTGCCCGAACGCGACCAGGTGAGCTACAGCCGCGAATATGCCGAAGAACGCATCATGATTATGATGTCGGGCCGCCTCGCCGAACTCATCTTCTTCAACCATCAGAGCACGGGAGCCTCCAACGACATCCAGCGCGCGACAGAACTTGCACGCAAGATGGTCACGGAATGGGGCTTCGACGAAGAAATCGGGCCGGTATGCTACAGCCGCAGCGACGGCGAAGTGTTCCTGGGTCGCGAAATCTCCAAGCCCAAAGAAATGTCCGAAATGATGGCCGAAAAAATCGACAACGCCGTGAACAACCTCATCAAGCGAATGGACCAGGCCGCACGCAAGCTGCTGGAAGAGAACAAGGATAAGCTTATTGACCTTGCCGAAGCGCTGTTTGAATTCGAAGTGCTCGACCGCGAAGAGATTGACCGCGTGATGGCGGGCGAAAAGCTCACCGGCACCAAAAAGAGCCGCCAATACCAGGCCATGGAAGAGATGGCCGCAAAAAAGAAGCGCGAAGAGGAACCTCCCCCGGACCCGGGCAAGCAACCGCCCACGGCTCCCGTGGCCGACGCCCCCATCGCCGAAGTCACGCCGAAGCCTGCCGCCGGTAGCGAGACCGCAAGCGAACACTCCGTCGAAGTCAATCCCGAGAACAAGGACGTTTAACAGAAATGTTCCGGGACTACTTGTCACAATCGCCATCGGCCGCGTGGAAAATTGGGAACGACATCGTCGGAGTCCAGAACATGCCCTTGCTAATGGGAATCGTGAACGTGACGCCCGACAGTTTTTTTGACGGAGGCCGGCACGCGACGCCCGCCGACGCCTTTGAACATGCCATCTCCCTTTTGGAGCAGGGCGCCAACATCCTGGACATCGGCGGCGAGAGCAGCCGTCCCGGCAGTACGCCCGTAAGCGAGCAAGAGGAAATGGACCGCGTGTGCCCCGTCGTGGAGAGCCTCGCCGAATTCGCACGCCTCGCCCGCGTCTCAGGCAACAACCCGCGCCAGTTCTACATTTCGGTTGACACCGTCAAGGCGAAGGTCGCCGAGGAATGCATGCGTCTGGGAGCCCACATTATCAACGATATCAGCGCATGCCAAATGGACGAGTGCATGCCAGGCGTGGTCGCCCGCACAAATGCCTCGGTGGTGCTGAACCACATGCGCGGGAACTTTGGCACCATGCAGCAGGATTTTTTGCCCTACACCGACGTAGTGGCCGAGGTCCGCGAAGAACTTGGCCGGCAGGCAAAAAGACTGGAAACCCTGGGCGTGGCCCGCGAACGCATTTGCATTGACCCCGGGATTGGATTCGGCAAGACAGTCCAAGACAACATAGACCTCATGAAATCGGTGGACCTGTTCCACGACCTGGGCTACCCCATCCTCATCGGGAGTTCCCGAAAATCCTACATCGGGGGCATGAAAGGGCTCGAAAACAGCGACAGACTCGTCCCGACAATTACAGCGGGCGTAATTGCGGCCCTCCAGGGGGCCAGTGTGCTCCGGGTACACGACGTTCGCGAAGCAAAAGAATCTATACTTTATATAGAGGCGCTAAGGTCCAATGGAACTGTTTAAGTTATTTGATGTTATTGATGTCCGAATGGCCGACATCCTAGATATACTCCTGGTGTCGATCATCCTTTATTACGTGTTTTTGCTATTCCGCGGCACCCGCGCCGTGCAAATGATTGTGGGTGGTCTCCTTTTGATTGTGGCATGGCTCATTGCCCAGTGGTGGGAACTCAAGTCCATCTCGTGGATCTTGAGCAACCTGACCGGAATCGGCATTATCGCCCTCGTGATCTTGTTCCAGCCCGAAATCCGAAGCGCATTGACCCGCATTGGCCAAACGATTAGCCGAGCGGACATGCGGCAACTATTTTTCCACCCCAGCGGACTGAACGACGTCACGGAATCGATTACCTCGGCCGTGCAAGACCTGGCCAAGAACCGCGTAGGCGCCCTGATTGTGCTCGAAAAGCGCGTGGGGCTCCGCAACTACGAAGAAACCGGCGAAATCTTGAACGCCCGCATCAGTTCCCGTTTGCTCCGAGCCCTGTTTTTCCCGAACTCAGCCCTTCACGATGGCGCCGTGTTATTGAACTGCCAGCAGATAGTGGCAGCCGGTTGTATTTTACCCATGCCCACAGGCAATGCCGAAGGGGACGCCGGTTACGGCATGCGCCACCGCGCCGCCAAGGCCCTCGCCGCCGAATGCGACGCCATGGTGATCGTAGTTTCCGAAGAAACGGGTGGTATTTCGATTGCCTACCGCAACAGCCTGCGCCGCAAGCTCTCCATCAAGGAGCTGGACGCCGAGATTAGGCGCCACTGGGCCGAACTTTTCCACGACGAATCTGTAGAAATCGAAAAAGCGGCCTCCAACGACGACTAGCCGCCCCCCCTGCCCATACAACAAACATTTGAGTGCAATAATGAGCGATAACAAAAATTTGAACAAGCAGCAAGAAGCAACCAAAAATGCAAAGCGCAAAAAAAAGAACATCGCGATCCTCGTCATCATGTTCCTTTTGCTTTTGTGCCTGTTCATTGTGCAATGCCAACTTGACAAAATAAAGCAGGAGGCCCTGCGCGAACAGCAGGAGACAGAACTGGAAGCCCGTCAAAAGCATATCCTCGACAGCCTGCGCGCCCTTGAGAAGGCGCGCGCCGACAGCCTTGCCGCCCAGGACGCCCGCATGGCCGACAGCCTCCGCATTGTAGACAGTCTGCGTGTCGCCGACAGCCTCCGCGTAGCCGACAGTCTCGCCGCCCTCAAGCCGAACGTGAACCGCGACAGCATCCGCCGCGTGCGCGATAGCCTCGCCGCCATCGAGAAGGCTCGTCAAGACAGCCTGCAGCGCATTGCCGACAGCCTCGCCGTTTTAGAAAAGGCACGTCAAGACTCCCTCGAAAAGAAGCGCGTCCAAGACAGCATCCGCGCCGCCGACCAGGTCCCGCCCACCGCCGAAATCACACCGCCCGCCGGACGCTACTACGACCCCATCAAGCTCAAGGTCAAGTGTGACGAAATCAAATGCAAAACATTCCTCTCGGTAGGCGACACGCTCCACCCGCAGGACGCAGCCAAGGCGATTGAATACAACAAGACCGGAAGCGTGTTCTACTACGCCGAAGACTCCGTTGGCAACCGCACCGCCTGGGAAGAGGCAAAATACGACATGGCAAGTGACAACATTTGCGGCAAGAACGCCTACCCCGTACCCGTGGGCGGCAAAACCATTTGCGTGGACGCATATGAATACCCGAACACGCCCGACGAGAACCCGCGCGACATGGTTTCGCACGAGCAGGCCGTGAGCCTCTGCGAACAAGCGGGCAAGCACCTCTGCAGCATTGACGAATGGCAAGCCGCCTGCCGCGGCAAAGACAAATTCAAGTACAGTTACGGTGACAGCTACAAGCAGAACAAGTGCAACACCAACACCAAGGCCGTCAAGCGCAGCGGGCGCAAGGAACAGTGCCGCAGCTGGTGGGGCATGTACGACATGAACGGAAACCTTTGGGAATGGACCTCCACCGAGAGTTCCGGCCACGCCGGGATGTTCCTTGTGGCGGGCGGTGCATGGAATACGAACAACGAAAGCAAGTGCACCGACAACAAGCGCAGTTTTTACCCGCAGAACCAGTACCCCAGCGTTGGCTTCCGCTGTTGCAAGTAGTTACTCTAATAGCTCCACATGCAAGTGTTCCGCCTCGCCCTTCTCCCATAGCACGCGGAACCTCGTCCCCAAACGTTCTTGGCAGCGTTCCACAATCTGGCGGCGCTTATCCATGGGGATGAGTTGTATCCTGAAATCCAAAGCCTTGTTCTGGTAGTGCTTTGAATTCTTGGCGTGGTACGGCCAGTCGTTCCCGCTGGTAATCACGGGCGTGTAGTCGTCTCCCAAAATCGTGTGGTAGACATTCACTATTTCGAGGCCCGCCGTATCGAGTGCCGGTTCCAGGCTCTCGAGGTAAACGCCCGGCTTTTGCAACGTGCGCTTGATCAAAAGGCGGTGGACTTCCCTGCTCCCAAAGGGTTTGACCTTCAAATGGCGGTAATATTCGTCGGCATCCCAAACAATCTCGTCCTGCTTCTTGAACTCATAATGCGGAATAGGCCTCTTGTTCGTTTGTATAAGAAAATATACACCGCAGAGGGCGAGAATTGCAAGAATTGGAGCCACCAAATACAAATATTTCATTTTCAAAAACAAAAATAACTATTTTAAAGGCATGAAAAAGATTATCACTATTGCAATTCTCTCTCTCGCCTCCCTCCTGTTCTTCGCCTGCGGCAACGACACAGCCAACTACGTGGGCTACTGGAAGGGTGAAGCCAACATGATCTTTGAAGTCCTCACCGAAAACGGCACGGACTACATCATCCGCAACGTGAACGGCGACCTCACTGCAAAGGTCGAGGACGGCGCTCTGCGCGGCAGGAACTCCCTCGACATGGAATACTTGATGAGGGTCAAGGGCGACTCCGCCTACTACGAATTCGGTTCCATCACTACGGGTTACCAGCGCATTGGCCAGGCCGAATACCAGAAGATTCTCGACTCCCAAAAGAAGGCGATTGTCGATTAACGATCCGCTAAAATACTAAGGATTCATAGTCTCTTGAACGATCTGTTCAAGAGCTTTTTCGCTGGGGACGCCGCTCCACACGCCCTTGATGTAGCCCTCGCTATCGAGCAGCATGAGCGTGGGCACCGAGCGGATGCCGTAACGGCGCCACAGCGCCTGAGTGGCATCGCGGTAAAGTGGGTACGGGGAGCGGTGCTGCTTTTCGTAAAAGGCGTTCAGCGTGTTGAGGTCCTCGTCGGCAATGCCAATGACTTCGAGACCCGCAGGTCCCAGCTTGCCGTAAATGCGTTCCAAAATCGGGAGCGTCTGGCGGCACGGACCGCACCAGGTGGCCCAGAAGTCCAAGAGAGTCGCCTTGGGCTTTGCCTTGCGCTTGTCGCCGTTCTGGTAAAAATTCTTGCCGAACTCCGCCATTTTGCTGCCGATGGCGGAACCCGTAAGGCTGCTGATGTCGTCGGGGCGGTCGGTCAACTTAACCTTGAGCGGCATCTTTTTGCCATCGCGCACAATCTCGATGGCAATCGTCTGGCCTACCTTACCTTTAGAGAGGGCGCCCGTGATTTGGGACATCTCGGTAAGGGGCTTGCCCGCAAAACCAACAATCTTGTCGCCAGCCACGAGGCCCGCGCCAAAGCAACCCGAGCCAGGATGCACGCCCTTCACGTCAAGCGCCAGATGATTCTCAAAACTCGTCTTTTTAAACGTCACGCCCAGCCAGGGTCCTGCAAAAACATGCCCGGTGGCTACAAACAGAAGACAAAACAAAAACAGATACATGGTTCTCATGCAAAGCCTCTATTAAAAGAATAATATCAAAAAATCCACAAAGACCAAAAAGTGGCCGGTACGGTCAATGAACTCGGAACCCTCGTTCTTGGAGACCGCCTCGCCCAGCAGGTAGGCTGCGCGGACCTCGACTCGCCCAACCAGGTTCGCCTTTTCAAAAAAGAGGATGTCGCGCCCATAGCCAAACGAGACCATCGGCGAAAAATACGTCTCGTCTTTTTTCTCCATGTACATGCCGGCAAAGCCAGCCCGCAAAAAATCGTCATGGCCCGACATGAGCGAACCCGAAAAATAGAACCGGTAGTTGAGACCGATATCCATAAGGTCGTTGCCAAAATAGACGTGACCCACGGCCCCCAGAGAATGGTGGGTGCCCAGGCGACGGTCCACCGAGGCGACCACACCGCCATCCAGGGAGTTGAGGTAATAGGCCACAAAACCTCCCCCGCCCACAAGCCACGCGGGGAGCGGTCGTGTTTGCAGCTGCACCGGGTCCTCGATGGGGATGCCCATAAAGTCCTTGGCCTGCAACAGCGAAGCCGCAAGCAACAGCACCAAAACTATATTACGAACAAACTTCATCAACGCTTGCCCAAAGCGCAATTTACCTTTTGGGATTGCGGTCGTCGTACTCGCCCAGCGACTTGTAACCGTCATTCAACAAGGCGTCGTAGAGCTCGTTACGCATGGCGTGAGCCGCCATCCAGCGGAAAGCCACCACCGAGTAGCACTGCACCGCGTCGCAGCCCATCTTAATGAGGTCGTACACCTTGTAGCCGTGGTCAATGCCACCGCAAGCGATAACGCTCATGGAGGGGTAATGCTCACGGATATACTTGACGTTCCACACCATGTTCTCGTAAAGCGGGCGGCCCGACATGCCGCCGCAGTCGCCGTCGGCACGGAGCGGCGTCAAGTCCTCGTACTTGGCCTCCATCGGGAGTTCGCTCATTTTGGCGGTAGGGTAAGTATTCCCAATCACCACGCCATTCACGCCGGTACGCACCAGCATTTCCATAATGGCGATAAGATGACGTTCCGAGAGGTCGGGACTCAACTTGGCGTACACCGCCTTGCGGAGACCGAGCGTGTTACGGAAGTTCATGATTTCGGTAAAAATGCGTTCCGAAAAGCTCATGTCGAGGTCCACGCGGGATTCGCCCGTATTGGGGCAGCTCACGTTGATTTCGATGTAATCGCCCGCCTTGTAGGCGATGCTAAAGCTCTCGATAATATCCTTAAGCTTTTCTTCGGGATCGGTCAGGCCCGGGGTCTCGGCGACCGAGATGCCCACGCATAAGCCCGCCTTGTGGGCGCGCACCAGTTGCGCATCCACGCGTTTTGCAATAATCTCGACGCCCTCGTTGTTGAGTCCCATGCTGTTGTGGATGGCGCGGTCGTTCTCCAAAAAACCAATGCGCGGCCTGTACGTGTTGCCTTCACGATGGTGACGGGTGGCCGTACCTACCGTAATGCCGCCAAAGCCCACGTTCGCGAAGTCGCTAATGCGGTTCGCCGTCTTGTTGGCTCCGGCCGCCAAAATAATGGGGCAGCCAAAGTAAAGCGAATTGCTGTGGTCCGAAAAGGTGATGACCCGCTTGAGCGGCTTGCTCAAATCGGGACGCCCGCCCATAAAGGGAATCAACGGGGCGAACCTCGCCACGTGCTTAAAGGAATCGTGGCGGAACTCGGGGGAATTGTGGAAAATTTTACGGATGAGCGCCAGAACCCTGTCGCTAAAACGCAAGTAATACTCGTGATTGATGCAATCGAAACCCATATTTCTTAAATTATAAAAATAAGAGGTAACAAAATGAATTTTGACATAGAAAATAGAATACATGAGCGCCTTCCCAAGTACATTGAGGCCTTGAAACAGCTCGTTCGCATTCCATCCATCAGTTTTGACAATTTTGACCAGAAATTCGTGCTCCAGAGCGCCGAAGCCGTAAAGCAGATGTTCTCTGACGCCGGGTTCACGAATATCCAGTTTTTGATGCCGCCCAGCGGCCGCCCCACCGTGTACGCCGAGAGCCTCACGAGCCCCGACAAGCCGACGGTTTTGCTGTACGCCCACCACGATGTGCAGCCCACCATGCGCGAAAACCTGTGGGAAACCAAGCCCTTTGAACCGGTGGTCAAAGGTGCCCGCCTTTACGGCCGCGGTACCGCCGACGACAAGGCGGGCATCATCACACACATCGCCGCCACCGAGCAAGTGCGCAATCTGCTGGGCAAAGACGGCCCAAACCTCAAGTTCATTATCGAGGGCGAAGAGGAATCCGGAAGCGCCGGCTTCGAGAACATTTTGAGCCAGCACGCAGAACTTTTAAAATGCGACGCCGTAATTGTGGCCGACCTCGGAAACTTCGCCAAGGGAGTCCCCTCCATCACCACAACGCTGCGCGGCATGACCGCCGTCGCCGTGACGCTCAAGGCCACCAAGGCCCCGCTCCATTCGGGCAGCTGGTCTGGCCCCATCCCCGACCCGGGCCAGGCGCTTTGCCGCATAATTGCCTCCCTCACCAATGCCGACGGGAGCATCGCCATACCGCACTTTGAAGACGGGCTCATACCGCCGACGCCGGCGGAACTGGAATCGTACCGGAGTCTCGGCTACACTGAGACGACCCTCCGCAAGGAGGGCGGTGTTTTGGACTGCGTCCAACTGAACGTGCCCGAAAAAGAGATTTTGGAATCGCTTTGGCGCAGGCCTTCCATCGTGGTCACCGCGATGGAAGTGGGCAGCCGCACCAATGCGGGCAACGTCTTGCAAGACAGCGCCTACGCACGCATTGGTATCAGGCTCGCCCCCGGCATGGATGCCGACGCCTGCGCCCAGATGCTGGTTGAATTTATGCAAGCCCGCGTACCGAACGGGCTCGAGGCGAGCTTTGCTGTAGAAGACGGCGCAAACCCCTTCACCACCGATACCACGCACCCCTTCTTTACCAAGATGGCGAGTTCCATGGCCAAGGCCTACCACGCCGAGACCAAGTTTATTGGCTGCGGGGCGAGCATACCGGGGGCGGAACTTTTTCGCAAGACCTTCGGCGACATTCCCATCCTTTTGGTGGGCATCGAAGACCCCGAATGCGCCGCACACGGCGAGAACGAGAGTCTCTACCTACCCGATTTCGAGCACGGTATCGTGGCAGAAACCCTCTTTTTTGCCGAACTGACGAACAAAAAGTGATTTAAAACACACTCTTGCCAGTTTGTCCCACATTCGGACAAAATTATGCTACATTATCTTGTATAAAGGTGCCTTATGGGTATAAAACTGGTAGTATTGACAGGCGCAGGCATTAGCGCCGAATCGGGTCTGCGCACATTCCGCGGCAACGACGGGATGTGGGAACACGAAAACATCGAGGACGTGTGCACTCCCCGCGCTCTTCGCCGTGACCCCAAGCGCGTCATGGATTTCTATAATTTTTTGCGCAAAGGTCTGCCAAACCACCAGCCAAACGCCGCCCATATTGCACTCGCCGAACTTGAAAAGCGCCTGGGTGACGACTTTTTGCTCGTGACGCAGAATGTTGACGACCTGCACGAACGCGCCGGAAGCAAGCGAGTGCTCCATATGCACGGCGACCTCATGAAGCTCCGCTGCATGGATAACAGCGATCACGAATTCATGTTCGATGGCGAAGAGACCCTCGAAACCAAGTGCCCGTTCTGCGGAGCCAAAACGCGCCCCGATATCGTGTTCTTCGAAGAAGTGCCGTTCTACATGGACGAAATCCAGGCGGCGCTCCGTGAATGCAAGGAATTCGTGTACATCGGGACCAGTAGCGTGGTCTACCCCGCCGCAGGCTTCAAGAGTTTCGCCAAAAGTTTTGGCGCGCACGTCACCTGCCTCAACCTCGAAGTCCCCGACAACGACCCGTATACCGACGTGAGCATCCAAGGCAAGGCCACCGAAATCGTGCCCAAGTGGTGCGAAAGCTTTAAATAAAAGCTATTTTTGCAGGCATGTCGCGCCTTACCGAATCCGAAGCCCTCGATCTTTTTTACAACGCACCACTCGCCGAACTTTGCGAGCGGGCCAACGCCGAAAAAGAGCGCCGTCACGGGAAATCGGTTTTCTGGGTGAACAACCGCCAGATCAACTACACGAATGTATGCGTACTGCACTGCAAGTTCTGCGCCTTCTCAAAAATCAAGAAGGATAGCCCCACCGCATACGACTGGGATTACGACACCATCCGGAACAAGGCCGCAGAGGCAATTGCCGGAGGCGCGCGGGAACTGCACATCGTAGGCGGGCTCCACCCGGACCATCCCTTCGATTACTACATCGAGATGTTGCGCAAGCTGCGCGTGGAATTCCCGAAGGCGAACCTGAAGGCGTTTACCGCTGTGGAAATTTGCCACTTTGCGAAAATCTCGGGCCAGACGCCCCTGCAGATCATGACCACGCTCAAGGAAGCGGGCCTGGACGCCCTCCCCGGCGGAGGCGCGGAAATACTCGTGCAGAGCGTGCGCGACCAGATTTGCCCCGGCAAGGAAACCGGCGAGGAATGGCTCGACGTGCACCGCGCCGCACACAAGATTGGCATCCCGACAAATGCGACCATGCTTTTCGGGCACATCGAGAAACCCGAAGACCGCATCGCCCACATGCGCATGCTCCGCGACTTGCAAGACGAAGCACCCGGATTCTTCGCGTTCATCCCGCTCGTGTACCACCCGGAGCACAACGCGCTACACAAGATCGTCCCGAACATCACGAGCGAAGAAGACATACTGCGCACTGTCGCCGTCGCGCGCCTATTCCTGGACAACTTCCCGCATATCAAGGCCTACTGGATACAGATGGGCATCGAGACCGCGATGAAGGCGCTACACGCCGGAGCATCCGACCTGGACGGCACGATTATCGAGGAAAAGATTACACATGCCGCCGGAGCGACCGTCCCTGTAGGCATGAGTCCCGAACGCATGAAATCGCTTATTTTAGGCGAAGGGTTAGAACCCGTCGAGCGAGACGCATTATATGAACGATTTTCTTAACGAAAATCGTTCCCGCCACCAAAAGTTTTTCACTTATACAAGGCTTTTTTTATAGATTAAGAACATGAAAATGTTCTCCAAAGTTTTTGCTTTTTTAGCCGTGTGCGCGGCCTTTGTCTTTGCCGATTCCACGACGCTTGCCGAACCGGCAACAGCCCCTGCAACCGCCGACGTCTCAGCCGCCCCTGCTGCGGATTCGGCCGACAAAAAACACCAGGCCGTTTGGATTAAGCTCGAGGGCGACGTGGAGCCCTCCATGTTCGATTTTTGCGCCCGCGCCATCGGCGAGGCCCTCGAAAAAAAGCCCGACTACATCGTCTTTGAAATCAACACCTTCGGTGGCCGCCTCGACGCCGCATTCGATATCGTCGACACCATCATGGCGGTCAAGGGCGCCGAGACCATCGCCCTCGTGAAGAAGAAGGCCATCAGCGCGGGCAGCCTTATCGCCCTCGCCTGCAAAAAACTCTACATGCTCGAGGCCACGACCATCGGCGACTGCGCGCCCATTGTACAGGGCGGCGACGGCACCCCGCAAATCGTCGGCGAAAAGATTCAATCTCCCCTCCGCGCCAAGTTCAGGAATTTGGCCCAGAAGAACGGCTACCCCGAACTGCTGAGTTCATCGTTCGTGACGCCCGAACTCGAAATCCTCGAGCTCACCGCCAAGCTTGACAAGGGCAAAAAGACGGAACGCGACACCGTCCTTATCATCGAGGGCGAGAAGTACTCCGTTTTGGACAGCGCCGCCAAGGCCTTCTGGGGTGCGCCCAAGATATTGGTGAAGGAAGGCGAACTCCTGACCATGACCGACAAGGAAGCACAGGAACTCGGATTCTCGAAGGGAACGTTCAAGGACCGTAGCGAATTCGAAACCGCGCTCGCCATCGAAAGCCGTAGCGAAGTCGAGACGACCCTCGGCGAAGACATCGCGTCGGCCATCGCCGCCATCGCGGGAATCCTCCTGATTCTCGGTTTCGGTGCGCTCTACATCGAATTCAAGACGCCCGGATTCGGCCTGTTCGGCATCATCGGCATCATCCTCATTGGCATCGTTTTCCTCGGGCAGTTCGCACCGCAGCTCGACGGCTACATCCCGGCCATCCTGCTCGTCGCGGGCGTGGTGCTGTTCCTGGTTGAAATCTTCGTGATGCCCGGAACGTTCCTGTTCGGCGTAGGCGGCATCGCGTGCATGATCTTGGCACTAGCGCTCTCGTTCTCGCCCTCGGAAATTCCCGAATACATTCCCGAATCCGTAGAGACGACTTTGGACGCAACTCCTTGGCTATTCGGGCTGCTCTACATGCTATGCTGTGCGGCCATCGCGCTCGTATTCCCGATTGCGGCGAGCAAGTACCTGATTCCGCTTTTGCCCGAAGGCTGGACACCCATGCTCAAGACCGACCTTGAAACCGCCGCATCCCCCACGGAATCCGTGCAAGAAGTGCACGTAGGCGACGTGGGTGTCGCGAAGACGTTCCTGCGCCCGGTAGGCCAGGCGAGCTTCACCATGCCCGACGGCAGCACAAGGCTTTTTGACGTGCAGACGCACGGTGAAATTATCGAGGCCGGCACCCCCGTGAAGGTGGAAGCCGTGCAGGAAGGCCACATCTGGGTGACGGTTGCTAAAACTGAAATGGAAGGCTAGCTTCAATCCTTCACGCAGCGGACTGACGCCCCGTATTTTTTCTGGGTTTTCGAAAAACGGACAAATTTGTAAATAGTGAATTCAGCAACCATCGCCGCGTCTTTCTCCGATTCATTTGACAGCCAAATTTGGGCATTATTGCGGGCAGTTCGAACCGATTCAAAGAACCATTCTTTAGTGGTATAATCTTGACGCCAATCTGCAATATTCGAAGGCAAAACCGTAAAATCATAATAATCATATCCACCACCGCGGGACACCCAATCCCGGGAAGATTTCAATAAAGGCCCACAATTATTTTGACCATCCTCAACACAGTTCAGTTCCGAGAACAATGCGTTCCATTCGGTCGTATCCGGCAAATGCCAACCTTCCGGACAGACTCCACGAATAGTCCCCTTCGGGTTGCATAATTCACTAAAGCCGCATCCCTTGCCTCCGTCACTAAAGATTCCCGCCGAATCCATCGCCGCAGGCCACGTGTAATAGCGGCCATAAGAAGAATCGCAGTTTCCCAAGCTATCGGTGAGGCAAACAGAACCATATATCGATACGGAATCTCCCACCTGGTAGTCGTAATTCAAGTTTTCTGCCATCCAGGTCTTGTCGCCAATTTTTAAGGTCTTGTAAACTTGCCCATCTCGAGCATCCGTCATCGACCCTGCCTCCACCTCGGAAGGCAAGATTCCCGGAATATACCTGCTCGGATCATCAATATGAGTGTACCCCTTTATGCAACGAATGTACAACTTATCTGCGGCGCCCTGATAAACGGCATCGCTATAGAAACTAAAATACCTTCCGTTTAGATGAGAGCCGACGCTCCAAAAACCAACATGAGTATGATTGTTACTGCCGCTCAAATCGGGAGAAGGCCTCGCAGAAAAACCATACTCATCGGAACCATCGCCGTCGTAAAACCACCCCGTTAGCGTTTTTAATTTTTTGCCAGCAACATCTGCACCCCCTACGGCATCAAGCAAGGTATCCCAATCACTGTCACCCGGCAAGCGCCAACCTTCAGGACAAATTCCACGGACCTGTTCGTTTGGCTTACACACTAACCCATTACAGCCCAAACCGTCATCACTAAAGACTCCAGCTGAATCCATCGCGGCGCCAAACGGGTACAAGCGCCCATACAAATCACAAGTTTTAAAGCCGTCAGGAAAAGCATCATCGTTGCCGTAATAGATGGGACATACACCTTCTTCCTTAAGAAGCGAATCTACCGCATAGATATAATTCAGGTTCTCCGCCATCCATGTTTGATTACCGATCTTCACGGTCTTGTAAACCTGACCGTCACGTTCATCGGTCATTTCTCCATACTCGACTTTCGGATTGAAAAAATCTTTCTTGTCTGCTTTATCCCATAAAGCGAGATTTTCGGTATTCAGCAAAGATTTCTCGTAAGGACCACTCCCGTCCTTCAGGCATCGCACGGGAACACCCCTAGTAACTTCATTGAAATAGCCCATAAACCAACCCGTAACAGAGGTTTCGTTATTGTAATAATAAGCTCCAGCTCGATAATTAAACGCTATGCAACTCCGTTCACCCGTATTTTCGTTATCATAGTAATCAGAAGTCAAAAAGAAGACCTGGGAACAATTCCGTTTACTCATCGGCATCGCCGAGAAACCAAAAGCATCCACCCCTTGTTTTCCATCAGCCCAACCGAACCTTGATTTCAGCATCGCAGCATCAACTTTGTCATCTTTACCAACTGATCTGAGGAGTACATTCCACTCAGCAACACTAGGGAGATGCCAACCTTCTGGACACGAACCTGACATTGTATACCACCTTCCATAAATTTTGCAGTTACTTTCCAGGCTATCTGGGCACATGGAACGATCAGCAGCATAATTCAAGTTTTCCGCCATCCAAGTTTGATTGCCGATCTGCACAGTCTTGTAAACTTGGCCGTCGCGTTCATCGGTCATTTCACCATAGTCAATATCAGGATTCAGGAACTGCGACTTGGAGGTTACCTCGGGACATTTTACTTCAGCGAACATAGACGAATCAGACGGATCTTTTGAACCATCTTTGTCCTTATCCGAGTCGTTCTCTTTCTGTGGAGCATCATTCGCTGCAACGCTGCTTGAGCCTTCGTCTTCGAAACAGGCGTTCAGGCATAAACAGGCAAAAGCCATGAAAGCACAAAATGCAACTATTCTGAAAAAAAGTCTATACATGACCATGTTCCTCCCTTGTCCAAATATTCTTATATCAAAGATAAATCTTTTCTTTACTCAAATTATGTATATTACGAAAAAAAAACAAAAAACGGAGATAAACAATGGAAAACCTTCTCATCGTTGGAATTGTCATCGCGGCGATTGCCGTCATCATCCTGCTCGCCTTCATCGGCAAGTTTTTCAGCCTCTGGCTTCAGGCCTTGTTCTCCAAGGCGAACGTGAGCATTTTCCAGCTTATCGGCATGCGCCTGCGTAAGGTGCCGCCCCAGGTTATCGTGGAAGCACGCATCCTCAGCTGCAAGGCAGGCCTCCCCGTCGACACGAACTTGCTCGAAGCCCACTACCTCAGCCGCGGTAACGTGCTCCGCGTGATCCAGGCGCTCATTGCCGCCAACAAGGCGAACATCAAGCTCGACTTCAAGGAAGCCGCCGCCATCGACCTTGCCGGCCGTAACGTGCTCGAGGCCGTGCAGATGTCCGTGAACCCGAAGGTCATCACGACACCGAAGGTTTCCGCCGTGGCCCTCGACGGTATCCAGCTGCATGCCGTGACCCGTATTACCGTGCGCGCCAGCATCCAGAAGCTGGTCGGTGGCGCCGGCGAAGACACCGTGATTGCCCGTGTGGGTGAAGGCATCGTGTCTTCCATCGGTTCTGCCAAGAGCCACAAGGACGTGCTCGAGAACCCGAACATGATTTCCAAGAAGGTTTTGGCTTCCGGCCTCGATGCCGGTACGGCCTTCGAAATTCTCTCCATCGACATCGCCGACGTGGACGTGGGCCAGAACATCGGCGCCATCCTCGAAACCGACCGTGCCGAAGCCGACAAGAAGATTGCACAGGCCAAGGCCGAAGAGCGCCGCGCCATGGCATACGCCGCCGAACAGGAAATGAAGGCGAAGGTCATGGAAATGAAGGCGAAGCTCGTGGAAGCCGAAGCCCAGATCCCGATGGCCATGGCCACCGCCCTCCGCGACGGCAAGCTCGGCGTGATGGACTACTACAACCTGAAGAACATCGAAGCCGACACGCAGATGAGGAAGGAAATAGGCAACGCCCCCGAAGCGAAGTAATCAATGGAAGGCCTACTCATACTCATAGGCATCTGGCTCCTGGATGTCGTCATCAAGAAGGTTGCCGCCAACCGAAAGAAGCAGCAACAGATTCCGCCGACCGTAAGCCGGCGCGAAGAGATTGAAGACGACCAGGACGAATACGAGGCCGAAGAACCTCCGCGCGCGCCACGTTCCCTGCAGGATTTAATCAGGCAGTTCAACGAAGCGCAGCGAGATGCAAGTCAAGGTACGTACGTGCCGCCCGACCCGCCTGTAGAAAGGCATCGCGACCCGAATAAGCCCATCACGCTCCGCGATGTTGCCGAAGTCGTCATCGATATCGATACCGTCAACCTGGAATTCTTGATGGATGAATTCGAGGTCGACGAGAATACCGCCGCCGAGATGCTCATGGCGCTGCAGGCCCACCGCATCGTGGGCCACGACATGGGCGAAGGCGACTGCGACGTACTCGTGCACGACATGGAAGAGCTCGACAACCTGCTTAGCCGCGAAAGACGTGTCGAAGAAGAGCGCAACGAGACCCTTCGACAGGCTCAGGGTGACAACGACACGGAACGCGAAGATGCCCGCCGCCAGGAACTCGAGCGCCAGCGTGAACTGAACGCCCTCGAAGAGCGCGCCAAATCCGCACGCGAAGCGGCCGCGTCAACCAGCACCACCCCCCCTCTCGGCATGGAGAGCGAACCCGAGGCAAAAAAAGCCCCGCGCTCCTTTGACAAGGCTGTAGTCCGCAAAGGATTCATTTGGGCGAAGGTCATCGACGAACCGCGCTTTAAAAGACGCTGGAACCCCAGATTCCGCTAACCAGATTCCAGATTGATCTACAGAGGGCCGTCACCGCTAGGAGGCGGCCTCTTCCTTATGTTGTTGGGCGTTTTGCGCTTGACGTTCTTTGTACAGCGATTCAGCTATGTGCTCAAAGGCGGTAATGACATTCGGGTCGAAGTGTTTGCCGGCACCTTCAACGAGAATCGACATGGTCTTCTCGTAGCTGAACGGCTTCTTGTAGGCGCGTTCCATGGTGAGGGCGTCAAACACGTCGGCGACCGCCATAATGCGTGCCGAGAGCGGAATCTGTTCGCCCGAAATCCCCGTCGGGTAACCCGAGCCATCCCACTTTTCGTGATGGTAGCGCGCCATCTCGACCGCCTCATTCATGTAACCGTCACTCATCGACGCCTTGGACGTTTCGACAATGTGGGTCAGCACGTTGTAGCCCTCGGTTGTATGGGTCTTCATGATGGCAAACTCGTCGTCGGTGAGCTTACCCGGCTTGTTCAAAATGAGGTCAGAAATCTTGATTTTGCCAATGTCATGGAGAGGGGCCGACTGGACCAGTTTTTCGATGTAGTCGTCGGTAAGCACGTCGGCATACATGCCCTCTTTTTGCATTTGCCTTGCGATGCGGTCCACATAGTAGGCAGTGGACTTAATATGTTCACCCGTATTTTGGTCACGCGCTTCCACAAGTTCTGCGAAGTTGATAATAATCTCTTCTTGCATCTGCTCCATTTGGGCGGCCTGGAGTTTCACCTTCTTGATGTAGGCAATGGAATCCTCGGCCATCTTGGTCAAGGCGCGGTAGAGGTTCCCAATTTCGTCAGAGTACGGAATATTGAGGGACTGCAGGTACTTGAGGCTGCTTTCCTGGTTCGAGGAGGTGTTGTAAGCAAAGCGGAGGGCGCCCCTCGCCATGGCGTTCACCGGGAACACAATCCCGCGCTTCACGGCTTCCAAAATAAAGCTCATGATAATGATGGAAATGCCAAAGAACAGCGAAAGAGTCTTGATGAAGAAAGTGGCGTCGTCGTGCACAATTTGTTCCATCGAAACATCGGATGCCACGTAGGCGACCACCCTGCCCTCTTTGTTCTTGATGGGCTTGTAAACCGTGAGGAGCCAGCCATAAGTATCGTCCGTAATGATCGGGTCAATTTCCTTGCCCGCGAGCAGGTCGGGAAGCAAGGCAATAAAAGACGAATCAAACGGAATGACCGAGCCTATCTCCGAGGCTTCTACGCCGCCCTCAGCATCGAGGTCGAACACCACATGGCATCCGTCAGGCAAGATTTGGTAGGCGTAAAGGTACGTCACCTGCGGAAAACTCTTTTGCAAGTCGTAGAGTCCCTTTTCGACTTCGGCATAGCCCTCAGCTGAGCGCCCTTCAGCAAGGTAGGCATCAACACGTTCAGGGTCAATCAAAATGGCGGCAGCATCCACCACACCCTGACCCACGGCCGTGTAGTTCCTAATCGCCACATCTCGGTATAGGAAGAATCCAATAGAACAAGCGACCGCGCCCAGCAAAATTTCGGCAATCACGACAATGACAATCACCTTGCGAAGTAGAGTGTGCCTCACGTGGACATCACTCGAGTTGACGAGTTCTATCATGCGGTACGAAGGCAGGCACTGCAGTTTGACCTTTTGCGGGAGAGCGCGATAAATCCATAGGGCCATGACCACCACAGCCGCTTTATCAACGACGTCCAAAACGAAATCAGCGCCCAACTGGGCCGAAAACTGATTGCTTACGCCATGGGCAAAGAGCCAATGGGCCAATGGAGCTGAGAATCCCTCCCCAAAAGAAAACCCGAACAGGAACCAGGTCAAAACGGAACCGAGACCGCCACCCAAAACGGCAAATACAAGAATGACAAAAATCGTCTTGTGAACATGCTTGAAATAGCGCTTGGTATGGAAATGGGAGGCGCACACGGCTATGAGAATGCTGATAATACCATAGTAAAGGGTGACCGGCGAGTAAATGCTGTTGATGACGTTTGAGAAGAATCCCACCAATATGGCAGGGATTGTGCCGCCCAGCATGGCTACGAGAATGCTGCCCACGCAGTCCAAATAAAGGGGTATTTTGAAGTGGATGGCGAAATTAGCCAACAGAAAATTCAGGACGATCCCGCCGGAGACCATCGCTAAAAAAATCTTGAACCGCCAAAAAAGATTCGAATTGAGCTTTTTCATATGAACCTTTTTTTGGGGAAATATAACAAAAAACTAAATTGAATTATTTTATTGTAGCAAGAAAATCGCTTTTTCGTAAGTTTTTGTCACAGGAAATAGGCGGTAAAGTCAAACCGCAGGTTCCAGAATTTCATCGGGGACGCCTCGCGATAGGCGGCCCCCTTGGTTATTTCGACGATCCCCTCCCTTTCGATGCGGGTCATATCAAAAACAAGACGTACCCCAACGGTGAGCTTGTCCTGGTCCGTTTTCACAGGGATTCCCGTACCCAGAACAAGCGCCCAGCCCAACTGTTCCGCATCAAAATCAAAGGAATTCTCCCCCGCCTTGTCTTCTATCACCCCGTCGAGAATCAAGTTGAACTGCGCGCCCGCCTCCAGATAAAAACTTGGCGACGGCAAAACGCGGACCACCACCGGGAATACAAAACTATACACATTCAGGTCGTACAACGTTTTATCGCCATCGGGGTCCTCTGGCGGGAGGCTGTAAACATCCTGCTCCAGAGTCATAAGATTATACCTGTAACTGGCCTCGCCGACGAAGCCGACAAAAGAATTCAGGCGATACCAATACGACGCCCCGAGTTCCACTCCAAACCCCAGCCCGCCGCCAAGGCTAGATTTTTCGACACCGTCCCTTGACGAACCAAAAACACCCTTTACCGGGACGTCGTCCCACACGGCTCCCGCCAACAAAGAAATATGTCCACCCAAATAATGCGTTTTTTCGAGAGAGCCTTCTGCAAACGCAGCAGACGCAAGCAGCAGCGCAAACAAACAAAATCGAAAGAACTTCATCTATTCCTCTACTTTAAATATAATCTATTTTGTAACAACTCATCTTTTTTTTTAGATTTAAAGAAGGTTGAGGACTTTGACATGAAAAATTTATTCCGTCGCATCAGCGTATTCGCTTGTTCCGTATTCTGGGGGAACGGAGCAAAAATCGGAAATCCTGTCAAGTTTATCCGCAAGTACTGGGCACAGTTGCTCCTTTCTTCCATTGCCATACAGACAATCGCCTGCGCATACGGCGGCGAGGACCCGTACGACTATTCAGACGACTGCGACCCGGTATTCGACACAGAGAAATTCACAAACGAAGGCTATACCGACTGCGAAAAGCAAATCGTCGAACAGGCACTAATCGCAAAGGACCTGCAAGACAACCTGGGCAAGCGCGATGACGCCACCCTAGAAGCCTGGAACGAGGTACGCCAGAAAATCAGCGCGATTGCCGAAACCTGCGACATGAACAACCTCTATACGGAAGGTTCGCTTACGTCCCTATACTGTTCGGACGGCAGAGTCCTTATTCCTAAGTAAAATTCGCGTGAGCACCTGGCGGTGCAAAAAATCAAGCCTTTGAAAACCTGCTCAAGAACTGTGCCAGGCGTTCGTTGCCCGATTCACGGAACACGTGGTCGGGGGTTCCCTGTTCCACGATGACGCCACCGTCCATGAAGATGACCTTGTCGGCCACATCGCGGGCAAAGGCCATTTCGTGCGTCACGATGACCATGGTCATCTTGTCTTCGGCCAGTTTCTTGATAATCTTGAGCACTTCGCCGGTGAGTTCCGGGTCCAGCGCAGAGGTGGGTTCGTCAAAGAAAAGAATCTTCGGGTTCATCGCGAGCGCTCGGGCAATAGACACGCGCTGCTGCTGGCCGCCGCTGAGTTCGCAGGGGTAAGCGTTTTCCTTGCCCTCGAGGCCCATGCGCTTGAGCAGGAACCGCCCCATGGCGCGAGCATCCTTGCGTTCATCTCCCAACACACGCACCGGAGCGAGGCAGATATTCTGAAGCACCGTCAGGTGCGGGAACAAATTGAAGTTCTGGAACACGAGCCCCGTAGAAAGGCGGATTTCACGCAGCGTTTTCGCCGGAGCGTACTTGACCGCCGGACCAGAGCCAAAAGGGCCCTTCGCCGAAGCGTTCGGCACCACCATATCCTTGCCGTCGACCTGCACCAGGCCGCCGTCAACCGTTTCGAGTTGGGTAAGGCAGCGCAACAGCGTACTCTTGCCGGAGCCGCTAGGTCCGATAATCGAGAGCACCTCGCCCGCCTTCAGGTCAAAAGAAATATCCTTGAGCACATGCAAGTCGCCAAAGGACTTCTTGACATGTTCTACCTTGAGGATCGGCGCAGATTCGTTCACGTTTTCCATTCTACGCCTCACTTATAGTAATTGAGCTTGCGTTCCACGTAGGCAAAAAGCACGCTCAGCAAAAGGTTCGCCACATAGTAGAATACGCCCGCCACGAACAGCGGGTAAATGCTCGCGTAGGCGGCCTGCTGTTTCTTGGCCAGCGCAAAAAGTTCCGTCACCGCAATCACCTGCGCAAGGGAAGTATCCTTCACTAGGGTAATCACTTCGTTCGCGCTCGCGGGTACCACGCGCTTTACCACCTGCGGGAGAATGATGCGGAAAAACGTCTGCGTGCGGGTCATGCCCAGCATGTAAGCCGCCTCGTACTGCCCCTTGGGTATCGACTGGATACCGCCGCGGAAAATCTCGGCAAAGTACGCCGCATAGTTTATCGAGAACGCCACAATTACCGCCGGGAAGCGGTCAAACGAAAAATCCACGCCCGCATATTCGCTCAGGTAGTAGGAGCCGAAATAAATCGCCACAATCTGGAGCAGCAAGGGGGTGCCGCGCATCACCGAGATGTAAAACGACACCGGGTAACGCACCACGCGCCACTTGCTCATCTTGAGGACCGCAATGAGCAGGCCCAGCGGTATCGAGAACAGGAGCGTGAGCCCGAAAATGGCGAGCGTCGTGCAGAAGCCGCCCCAGAGAATCGGGAGTAAATTGCTCAGGTCAGACATGGATAGTCAATCCTACGCAAGGTTCGCTTCGGCAAGCTCAGCGAACTTGGCTCGCAGATCTTTATTTGCCGAACCACTTGGCAGAGATTTCGTCGAACTTGCCGTCGGCCTTCATGGCGGCCAGGGTGGAATTCACGGCATCACGCAGGGCCTGGTCCTTCTTGCGGAAACCCACGGCGTAGACTTCGTCGGAGAGGCCTTCCTCGAGCACCGTGTAGTCCTTCGCGTTCGTCACAATCCAGTACTTGGCCACGATTT